>JACLAB010001275.1_pt1 | contig 38709 bp, 50 predicted proteins | sample 8027921 | NCBI WGS metagenome assembly JACLAB01 (sample SAMN15725117, study PRJNA655200) | protist metagenome | isolation source: fluorescence activated cell sorting (FACS) single amplified genomes of... | place: USA: West Boothbay Harbor, Gulf of Maine | collected 2000-07-19 | reverse complement strand
CATATTTAATACTAAGTAGTTCATGAGAAAGGTGTGATGTAGCGCTATCGCAGCCTGTGACGTGCAATAGACGTGAAAGGTGTAAAGTAGCTCTATCATGCACTACAATATTATTAACATAGCATACAATGATCATACTTACAATGATCTTCACTTAAATATCACTGTCATTTCCAGGTAGCTCTGCACCAGCAGAAGCCCAGCGACATGATGCTAATGCGCAACCTTTCCTGCCGAAGAGACCAGAAGCAGTATCGCACCGAGCAGAGCGCAGAGGTGGGGAAGGCCTGGGCGGAGGTGTACGTTTAGGAGCGAATTTTGGAGAGCTGTGCATCTACACCATCACTATTGATGTACGGTTTGTCTTCAGAGGGCCATAGATCTACGCCATTGCTATTAACATACGGTTGGATCTGATAATCATTGACATACGATACAACTTTCATACTTACAATGATCTCTAAACATTCTCATTTCCAGGTACTCGAAGACGTACAAAAACGAACGGGTCCCGCACGTTTACTTCGGACACGACGCCAAAAGGGGATTTCAGCGCACAGAGAAGGCTACAGGCTTGGACTCAGGGTAGGTGTTCATATTAGAGTGCTTTAACTCTAGATGCCGCATCTATGACATTCAGCAATGATATATTGACTGAAGCATACAAACCTTCATAAAAAATATCCTATAGGTGCTGTTATGGGGGCAGGCTAACTGGATGCGTTCTAAGTCGGAACAACATTAATACAGAAGAAGAGAAGAAAGGTGGTATAGAAAGAGACTTCCGGCAGGTGAAGGCCCGCGCTGTGTATGAGCAGCCAAAGAACAGCCAGATATCGAACGTCGCGAAGAGTATCAAAACCAAATAATATAAGTGCGCACAGGAGGCCCTCAAAGTGAGCAGGAATGTGCAATTAGGTGTGATTTTTTTTTTGAGTATATATAATCAAGAAGGAATAATGAATAATTAATGGCTTTGCGTGCTGACCTTATTATCCTTTACACTATGACCGATTATTGATTGCTATGGTATCACTGTTGTTATGCTGTTGTGGCTTGTAGAAATACCACAATTCATTTCTGCTGAGGCCTATGCCACTAGGGTCTGACTTGAGTATTAATAAATACTTCTCACAGAAACTAAAGAAATATAAATGTATGGCTAGAAGAACACACCTTCATCCTCCCCCTCATTGTTGTCATTGATGCTCTCGAGGTAGCTGCTCATGGTCAGGTGGGCACTGGACGCCGTGCGCTGCATGAACGGCGGTTTAAATGTAAGGGCCAATATGAGTATGATGGTGACGTGCGATAGATCATGAAATGTTAGGGCCAATATGAGTATGATGATCGCAAGTAGCATTCATGATACTCACACACAAGATAGAGCCTATTCATGGCATTCTAATGTGCAACCAAATTTCAAATAGAATAGCAATGTCATAGGGATACGTCCATCTGAATACCAACCGTACGTCAATAGTGATGGCATAGGGATACTGCCATCTAAAGATCAGGATCACCTGCCATATATATATATATACTCACCTGCATGCCACCCGAGAAAACGTTGTTCTGCGCGCTAGTAGTGAGATTACCCATGCTTAACGCTCTGTTCTGACTGGACAGCTTGTTAGAAGTAACAGGGGGTCCAACCCTCCGTCCCAGCCCTTCCATCGGCGAAGACTGGATAGATGCATACATGGATATAAAATGTAGTTGAGGGAGAAGTGAATATGATATGTGCAAGGTTCGCAATACTCAGAGCAGAGTTAATAAGAACAAGTGCTCACCTGCATGGTACTACCATTCGCGTCCTCGCCGTCTTGACTGATGGAAGATAACGGAGATCCACCCATAGAGTACCTATGACGATGAAGTATGATAGTCATTATGAGTATGATGGTCATACGCGACGATCGCAATACTGTAGGATGTGATAGAACTACACCAGGCCTTTCACATGGAACATCCAGTATAAGATGAAATACTAATGGCAAGACCTATAAATCCCAAAACACTCATCCACGCACATGTTCTGCACGTCCACGGGCCGTGGACGGAAGTTATTCTCGACTGCAGAGGAGAGATCTACTGCACTAAAGTACTTCTTATCTCTCGCACTGGAACGGTTCAACGCAGTTAGTAGCTCCATCAGTCCAGACGGATCGTCGACATACGACTGTGCGGCCGAGTGCTTCTTACCGACCGTAACACCGAAGGCCTGCACGCGGGGATTTTCCTGTAGGCGCAGAATCTGCTCGAACATAGGTTCATCGCTTTCGTCATCTCCAACGGCCAGCACGAAATTAGCCCCCTTCTTTAGTCCTTCCAACGTAGCCATAGCATGCTCGAGAAAGAGACCCTTGGAAACACCTGCAGGCCGCACCTCGATGTAACCGTCACTTACCCCACCGCCGCGGATGACCTCGACGTTATCGTGGATCTGGAGCACCTCATTGAGGTGTTCCTCGAGTTCCTTCGACTGCAAGAACCCAAACTCGGGATCAGCGTCGCGGAATTGCCAGATGAGCGCATTGCCCTTCTGTTCGATGTACGTACCGTGCGTGCGCTGCACGAAGATATTCATGAGCAGCATGGCGCTTTCCTTCCAAGTCTGGTCACCAATTCCACTCAGCGTCTGCCACTTAGCCCGTATCTGCTTCTCGTCGGACTCATCAGCAGGGTTTTTCTGCTCGTCTCGTGGCCAGCGATAGTAAAACCCGTGCTCAGCCCCCAGACCTAGGTTCTTGATACTCCCGAAGAATTCCGACACCGCAATGAGCTCCTTGCCGGACACAATGAACACGCTGTTCTTCGAATCACTGCTTAGCTTCTCGAGCAGATCTGTGAGCTCCCTTGACGGTCCAAGGCGGGTGGCCTGTCCCGTGGCTAGTGCATACGCCTTGAGATTGTCCGTTTTGTCATTGTCCGTCACCAGGGTGCCACCCCAGTCCAGTACGATTAGCCGGGAACGTGCGGATCGGTAGGCCTTGGTGACGGCATTGGTGTCCACCAGCTTGAAATCAGCCTTGATACCCATGACTTTGAAGCCCATACCGAAACCTACACCCATAACGTCAGACTTATCGTTTTCCTTCACCACGCTCTTCAGGTCATTGAGCACCTGAATGGCCCAGTTCTGCATGGTCAGCCGGGTGGAGAACTCCATATTTCGCCTGAAACGGTCCTGCCGCTCGCCCACGGGCATCTCCAGCACCTGCTTGATGGCCCCAGTCACCTCGGAGATCTTCCAAGGGTTTACATGAACAGAGCCACGCATCACTCTAGCACTAGAGATAAACTCGCTGACAATCACCAGGCCCTGTGTCACGGGACCTGCTCCCTCCGGTGGTGTGTACTCCTCCAACACACCGGATTCGTAGAGCTCACCAGCCTTGTTCTTCTCGATAGCGCGAATATAGGGAGGATGGAATGTAAGGGCCAACATGAGTACAATGGTTACGGGTAATGTTCAAAGCACTCATACATAAAATAGAACTACATAACACATTTCACATCTATCGCACGTCATGATGCTCATACAAAAGATAGAACTACAGCACAGCTTGTTAATGCGCCATTAAGTATTGGATAGTGCACCAATGGCATAAAAATTCGGTTTTCTAAAGTTCAGTTCTCACCTTTGCCAAAGTGAACTCCAGTGGCAGTCTATTCAGACCATCTCGGGTAGGCGTCACCATGAGCAGGTCAGTGCCTGCGAAGTACGCGAGTCGTTGGCAGATCTTAAACTCCTTTTCGGATTTTTCTTCGAAGTGCACAGCTGCATAACCCCCTGTCCCTGAGCTGTACTTGGCATTGATGGAGTTGACCATCTTCTTCGTATCTCGCAGGGTGAGTCTGTCAGTGTAATGATGTTGAAATGTACGGGATGATATGAGTACGATGGGTAGGGGGGCGATGAAGTATGATGGGATGGAGGGGGTTGATATGAGTACGAGGACTCATGATACTCGTGCATAAGATAGAGCTACATCACAGCTTTCACGCAAGCCATTATGCATTGTATGATGACATACAAATGGCATAAAACAAAGTAGCACATACCTATAGTCGTCACCTCTTTCATTTGCAGTAATACCAATAATGCTGAAGACAATTTTATCGCGCCAGTGCTCGTTGTCTCCAAGGAAATCATCAATGGCCAGCAGCTTCAGTGGAATTCCTTTTAGGCGCTCCAGCCGGTCAATGCTGGCGATCACTACCTTACCAGTGAATCTACTGCGCCACTTCATCATCTCCGGTATGAAATTGTCCTTGGACAGCGCCAGGTTAAGCCTGAGTAGGTCATCAGATGATGTGTTAGGCAATTATGAGTATGAGGGTTGGAATAATTGTTCAAGTTAAGCAAGGATATGGTAAAGGTGCACGAAGCCTTATGAATGAACCCATCCGTGATGGATATTACCATCATGATATAGACATGAAGCCAGCCCTCTACAGGTAGATATCATGCATATGCATACCTGGGCAGGTCAATGCCCACGTGGATGCAGGTGATGCTGACCTCTCTGTCATCAACCATTATCGCAAGGCGGCCGCTGGCAGTCATTTCTGAACCATGCCCCAGCAAGCGGTGGCACGTGGTCAGAAAGTGCCGGGCATACTCGTACCTTTATATTGATGATGTTCAGAGGTCATTATTAGGGTGATGGTTGTGCTGAATGGTCATGATACTGTAGAATGTTACAGCTACAGTAGATCTTTCATGTGCACCACTCAGCATTCAATATACTAACAGTTGCGCAAATATATGGCCCCTCGAAGTACTATCACTAATATAAAGCACGTACAGATGGAAGCCTACTTGGTCTGCGGCTAGTACTCCGCGGAGGAGATCCTCTCTGCGGTGCATTGTTCTCCAAATCTCGCTCGACGGAAATGGCGTGTGGAAGAAGATACCTATCTTGGCCACAATCAGTACCCGTCTGAGAAAGGAGGGCAGCAGCATCAGATGGAACCCGTGGATCCAGATAAGGTCCCCGACTTGAAACACCTCTACAACTTTGTCTCGAAACTGCCTGTTCACGGTGCTGTACGTGAACCACAGGTCTTGTTGAGCCTTGGCTCCAATGTCCATCAATGGTCCATATACATCTGCCACATGATGCAGAATCATCCACAAATGCTGTTTGCAGAACACTTCATAGAATTGGTGATGCATAGTGGGGTTAACGAACACGGGGAAGCAGTTCATTTGCTGCAGCAAGTGCGTCACCGCACCCTCCTCCTCTGGGGGTATCGGGGCTCCTTTGAAGCGCACAGTGCCCACCCAACTGATCTTATCTGAGGTTATGTTGGCATTGCCCGAATCCGCTTTCAATGAAAGGATGTTTTCGTTGTCCCAAGCGATGCTCCACTGGCCGCTGCTGGATTTGCTCAACACGACCGGCAGGAAGTAGGAAGCCACCACAATTCGGTCCCTCGCGGTGATGTTTACATCCTGAGACCTGTACATTGGTGGTGTTTGAGGGTCATTATTAGTGTGGTGGTGACGTACGATAGATGTTTGGGGGTCATTAGTGAGATCATTACATAATATGCTAATGGTATTGCAGGATGTGACAGAGCTAGATAAGGCCTTTGATACGCGCCATTCAGTATTGAATATGCTAGTCATTGTATAGCGCTATATCCCCCTGAAGTCCTACCACCAAAACTTACCGCTGACTTGCGCGTTTTCCCCACGCCGCGAACTGCCTGCTTTTGAAGGAACGCACCTGTACATGGGTAATGTTTGGTGTTGATTATTAGTATGTTGTAGAGTTGTCACGATATCTAGGTGTGATAGAGCATTACGGGCCGTTCATATGAGCCATGTAGCATGGACTGTCACGGTGTCAGCATAAAGATACAGCCCTCCAGAGTCACAATACACACGAACCTCCGTGGCGGTGCTGACAGAGGCTCTGGCCGTGCCTCCGCCGGGAGATGGCACAAGCTGCTGGTCTGTGCCTGCAGTGTGGTCTTGTGGGGTATCTAGCACGTCCGATGTGACTCTACCTATCCCTCCCTCCTTATCCATACCGGGTTGTTCCAAATCCCTCCATAATTTGCCCTCCCCCTCCCAGCGACTGAATTTGCCACCTGAAAACACACAGTATCGGTATGTCACTGCCCCCTTTTCTCCTGATAAAAATACAGATTTCTTCGGGCTCCACCAAGGGTAGGTACTCGGTGAAGTCACCAAAGGCACGGCCCGTTCAGGATCACTGCATCCCAGTCCGGGAAGAGACCCGCTCACGCGCACATCCTCACCAATCCTTAAGTCCGCAGTTACCTAGAACAGAGGTAGAGAACGTTTGTATCAAGATTTAGGTAAGTTTCATGGAAAGATGGAGAAATTTTAGAATAGGAGACTAGGTTCACATGCGAAGAAAGCGAGTCAGGAGTAATCCAATTCAATGCAACACGAACACACATACTTAGCCCCATATTTAACCGCTACATACAAGCCTAGGAAAGACGTACCCGAAAGACGCATTCTATCATGCACGTATTCATCTCTCTCTTTTTCAAGATTGATCAAGTCTCGGTCAAATTTCGTGGAATGGTATAACAGTAGCAGTCCGGACTCAGATGAAACTTCAATAAACTCAGAAGAGCACTTTTCAACGTTAGTGCTACTTTGTTGAACTCAAACACTTTATAGGAGCCAAAAAATGTATCATCAAATCTGGCTCACGCAATTATTTATCGCACGTTTCTATAAACGTTCCAGACAACCATCTTCTTTTTTGGTCGCCAATTTTCGTAAGCGCATTATTAACATTTAGTAATTAGTCTACGAAAAGATGAGTGAAATGGAGAACAAGAACGCAGCAGCGGATAGCGACTCTGACGAGGAAATCCCAGATGCTGACAAAACCCCGGTAACAATTGTAACAGGATTTCTGGGTTCTGGAAAGACCACACTGGTGAACTACATCCTCAAGGAGCAGACTGACTGGAAGATCTGCATCATTGAGAACGAGTTCGGTGAGGTCCAGATCGATGGTGACTTGGTGAATGAGAATATCGCTGCCAAGGAGGACGTGATCACCATGGATAATGGGTGCGTTTGCTGCTCCGTCCGTGGCGACTTGGTTCGCACCTTTGGTATGCTGTGCGCTCGTCGCAAGGACTTCGACGCCATCATCATCGAGACCACTGGTCTGGCTGACCCCGCTCCCATCTGCTTCACTTTCAATAGCAATGCCCTGATCCAAGACAATTTCCGCATCGACAGCGTCGTGTGCCTAGTGGACGCAAAGCATATCAACATCCACCTTGACGAGGTGAAGCCGGACAACAGCATTAACGAAGCCGAGCAACAGGTAGCCTTCGCGGACAGGATCATCCTGAACAAGCTGGATCTCGTATCAAAAGAGGAACTGCAGGACGTAGAAGACCGAATCAAGGCGATGAATTCCTTCGCCAAATTCGTGAAGACCGAGCGCTCCCGTGCCCCCCTGGACCAGATCCTAGGCTTAGGTTCTTTCAGCCTGGACAAGATGGTGGAGCTAGACCCCGCCTTTATGGAACAAGATGATGATGAGGAAGTGGATGAGGGTCATGTAAGTGAGGAAATGACGACTAAATTTAAGGGGCTGTAAATCTACACCATTGCTATTATATTCGATAGTGATTGGTGCATATAAATGATGTGATATAGTTTCACCACACCTTGCATTATTATGAGCATAGAATGTAACCATCATACTGAAATGATCCTTAAACATCCATAACCGTACGTCTACAGGTACACGACCATGGCCACGACCATGGCCACGACCATGGCCACGCAGCGGATGCGAAACACGTGCACGACGAGCACTGTGGACATGACACCACCGCAGAAGCTGGTAATGGTCACGATCACGGCCACGGTCACGGTCACGACCATAAAAAGAAGGAAGAGGTTGATCATGGCCACGGTCACGGTCACGGCCACGAGCACAAGGAAGAAAAGAAAGGAAAGCTCCCACCCAAGAAAAAGAAGAAGATCCACAACTTGTCCCTGGTCTCGAGCGTAGGGTTCACCATTGAAGGCCTGCTGGACACTACGAAGTTCAACGACTTCATGAGCACACTGCTGCAGGTGAGTAGCTGCTCATTTGAAAAGAAAAGCTAGTCTCTGTATTCTTGAAAGGGCTGATCTTTAGAGGGCTGTATCTCTATGCCACCACAATTTGCGTACAGTTAGTATTCAGAGGGCTGTATCTTTATGTCATTGCCATGGTATCCAATGCGTGATGCATCATTATTTAGCTTCGATGTAGTTCTTTCGCACACTTTATTATCATGACCAGTGCCCAGGCACCATATTCATATTGGCCTTAACTACAATTCGTCATGTCTACTCATGTCTTCTGCAGGAAAAGGCTGCCGACCTGTTCAGAACAAAAGGGGTGCTCGCCTTCCACAACCAAGGCGACACGAAGTTCGTGTTCCAGGGCGTACACGAGCAGATCAATTTTGGCCCCGCGGACAAGCCCTGGGGGGACGATGAGGTGCGTATATACTGGACTTAATGGTGATTTAGAGCATGGCTGTATCTCTGTACCATTGCTACTACATTCAATGCTAATGACTTTGGTGAAAGGTTTGCTGTGACGTACGATAGATTTGAAAGGTCTGCCTTCTATCTATCTTTCAGTATTATGAATATCCAGTGCAATCACTTTACTAATAATAACTCCAATATCTGTCGTACGTCACTAATGATACCCCGGAACAATGATATCATCCGCAGGTGCGAACCTCCAAAATGGTGTTTATTGGCAAGAACCTCGACTACGACTTCTTCAAGAAGAGCCTGGAAGACGCCGTGGCTGAGGGCGAGACCGTCAAGGTCACCATGCACAAGCGCGCTTAAGTCTACAATTAGTGCCAGGAGTAGTGAATGTTAACAGGACTATACTATGAAGTGTGAGATCTCTTCTAGTTCACTTTTGAATTTAAGCGATTTGATTTGCCTTCTTTCTTACATTACTACTTATTCAAATTTTCATTTGTAAAAACACAAAAATCCAATTCACTATTGGTTAGAACAAGTAGTCCGCGACGAGCGTGTGCACATTCCCCCTCTCCGCCCCTCCCACCTCCTGGACCTCGAGGGTACCTGTAAAGATGATATTTGCATAGGGTCATTATTAGTATGATAGTTATGCTATGTGTTCATAATGAATATGTGATAGAGCTAGATATGGCCTTTCACAGAGCCACTTGGTATAGCATGTCATAGCCATGACACAGACTTAAAGCCCTCTAAAATTCACTCATATTGACGTGCCATCGATGTTCACTCCCAGCGGCTGCGGTGTAGGGATCATGAAACATAGTTAAGGGTCGATATGAGTGTGATGATTAGGTACAATGGTCAAAATAGTCGTACATAAAATAGAAATACACCACAGCTTTCGTCTGAACCATAATATATTGAATAGAGTTACAATGGTGTAGAGGCACATGCCCCTAAGACCTAGTGCTCACCTGCACTTGTGCGCCCTCCAGGCGCCCGCTGCGCACGGTCTGGGTGGCGTCTCTGTCCATCTGAGGCAGATAGAAGGGTTGGTATTAGCATAATGGTTACATATTATACAACAAGACATATAGCATATAGAGATAAGATACACCCACAATCACAAGATGTAAGGAAAGGAACTTGTCATCTTACCTCATTAAAAAAGTCCGCCGCAACAGCAGCTGCAGGGTCTTGTTCCAGCCGCAGCCATCCCTTGATGGACGCAGAGATGAGGCCTGCGAGCACCCTGGCCTCTTCACCGGCTAGGCTGCTATCAGCACGGGTGTGGGCGATGTCTGTATTGTATTCTGCGATGCTCGTGGATTCTCGGCCCTTGTCGACACCTGTTTTCACCACATTTGGGGCAGTGACGATATTGCAGCCTATCCCGATCAGCATGTGGTTATTCTCTATCTCTATCAGCGTCCCACACACCTTTTTCTCCCCTATAAGGATGTCATTGGGCCACTTCAAGTACGTCCGAGAAGCCATATCAGGAACGCGAGAGCGGATGTGTGGGGATATTAAGGTCCCTACGCGCAAAGGAACCAGAGTAAGAGGAGAGGGAATACTCTTGAGGTTGACCACCACGGTCATGAACATGTTTCCCTCGCCTGAATTCCACGTACGGCCCCGTGTGCCCCTCCCTTTGTTCTGGAATTTCGCTAGGACACTGAATGAGTCCTCCAGCTGTACAGACCCACATTCATTGTCATTCAGTTCCGCAATCCCGCTGTTTCTGTCCAGTATTTCTCGAGCTTTGTCCATCGTGGACGTTACTTCGTCATACACGAAGAACTGGCACTCGTTGATCCTTTCCATAACAGGATTTCCGAAATCGCCTGATACGCTAGAAGATGAGGCTTTTAATGTCATTACCACAGTTCTGGAGCTCGACAAGATAGCTGCATTCACTAAGATACTACGTATCGGTGAAACAATTTTCATATCTAGCCAAAATAAGCTATTAATTAGTTTCAAAAAAAGAATTTATTATTCGAGGATCTTTTGGATAGATATACTTGAACTAGCAATATGTTTAAAGCAATCTCTGATATTCACGCCGCAGCATCAAAGGTTAACTCTACAGTCACAGCGGCTGCTACAGATGCTGCGTCGAAGGCGGCCGAAAAAGTGAAATCCACAGCTTTGAATGCTGCCAATATCGTGACGATGCGCGGCGCAGACTGCAGCGTCGATGGCTGCGATAATGGCTCGATAGTGCAGTGTGTATGTTGCGAACGCAATTATTGCAAAGATCATCAGGTACTGGAGCAATCGAAAGGGATTTCCAAGAAGAAGAGTGACCTGCTTCACATACCGGAAAAGTTGAAAGCAGCTCAGTTCAAGAGTTGTCAGAGTTTGTTAGAGAAGCAGGACAACGCACAAAGTGGAGCATTCAGCGCATTCAGCAATTCCTGCGCTGATGCGATAGGCACGGTAAAGAGTGTCACAGGCAACGATTACGAGTTCGCGTGTTGCTATCCCGGACCCGATGGAGTGTCATGTAAGGATAAATGCGCCGAACACTTCATGCAAGAGTTCGAGGCTACTGCACTGACAAAATGCCGCATGCTGGAGCTGGATGCCTATTTATCTAAAGGAGGCAAAGACTCCTCCCACCTCGACTTCGACAAACCGTATCGGAAGCACGGAGGCATGAACTCGAGAGCCATGATCGCGGCCTACGAGACCATCCAAGTAGGTCTCAAATATGGCCCTTTCGGGGAACTGTACTACGTGGGCACAGCACTCGTCTACGGCATGCAGGGCAAGGTGCTGGCGGATCTAATTAGTAAGCAGTTCGGACTTAACAATTCCGTGACAGAGATGGTGAGTGGTTTATGTGAAAGGTCTTATCATGACGTGCGATAGATGTGAAAGTCTTATCTAGTTCCGCTCGATTTTTGATGATCTCGAATAAGCAGTACAAGCATAATTCTAATAACGACCCTTAAACACCGCAACCATATACAGGTGTACTCCTTGCACGAACCGATGCGACACGCCCTTAAGCATATCAAGGAGATCTCCACAGTGGATGACGTGCGGAACATAGATTCAGTTGGCTTGAAGGAGCTAGTCAAGGATATCTTGCCTTCCATCTTCTACCTCAGTAGGGCTCATGTGTTCGAGGAGAAGTGTGGCAAGCACCAGATCATGGAGGCCATCGACAGCAACCCGACATGCGAGCAGGCATCCCTCGACGTTTTCACTCCATGTCTGGGTCCCGCAGAATGGCTTTACAAGATTCAGCTGCCAGGTATCCACAGTGGCAGAGACTGGACTAAGTGGTACATACAGCAGGTGCTCCGCTGCTCTGGCTGGGACGTGGTGCACTTCGATCAATACCCTCAGACCCTTCCCAAGATGCAGACTGAGATGGAAGAGTTAGACGATGTACCTGGGAAGTACATCCACAGGGATAAAGTATGTAGTAAATTTCATAACAAGGGGATATGTCCTCACGTCTGGTTATTACGAACTCCAGGTACTACCATCATTCTCATAGCAACCTATATCCAACATCCATCGAAACTATTCCTGTATGAAAAAAAAAGGTATGGTCTTGTCCAGCCTTCGCGCTCGTCGTCAAGCAAGGTGCCCGAGAGGCTATGCTCGTCATCAGGTATGCATGTGTGCGCAGCGTGCGAGGTATATGTGTATGTAGATACGCACAAGTAACAAGTGTACTCATAACCGTACGTTATTTCCTATGTTTATCTTAACAGAGGTACGCAGTGCGCGCTTGACTGGACTATCAACCTGAACAGTCTGCCCAGCAACGTCACCTACTTCAAGGGCCCCACTGGAGATGAAGGAGTGCCTGTGGAAGGGAGGGTACGTGCTATATATAGCATGGGTGGGGCGGTGCACGCATGGGACAAGAACTTCACACCAGCCGACTAGCGTTGGGATGGGGCGTCCTATAGACGTACTATATATAGATAGCTAGGCTGATTTCAGCCCACCGGCGTTGGAATTTTCATTTTTGAATATCCTTTATCTCCTACCGATGTATCCTGTTGCATTCTCATTATGCATTAACCCTAACTCTAACCCCATTCCAATTGTACGCACTACATGCGCACAGGTCCATAGCGGCATGTACCGCGGCGCAAAGAGTATCATCGAGCATTGCCACATGGGTACAGCCTTGGACAAGCTTGTGGACTGCGGTGAGTGGTATGAGGGTTGGACATCAGATTTAGGGCCATTGATTGCTATATATCATGGCTATGATATACATTGCTTGTTGGTTTCTGTGAAAGCTGCGATGTAGCTTTATCTTCTGTATGAGTATCATGACGTGCGATAGATGTGAAAGATGTGATGTAGCTCTATCTTATGTATGAAAATTATTACCATTGCATACAACCATCATGCTCATATCGACCCTTACATTTCACGATTTACCGTACGTCACGATCATGCTCATATCGACCCTGTATTCCATCTATCATATCTACAGGATACAGCGTGAAAATTGTTGGCCACTCCTTGGGCGCCGGCACTGCCGCCATAATTGCTGTATTACTCAAGGAACGCTATGTCATCCAGAGGCGTCGCGGTCAGCGCTCTTTTGTTCCTTTCATTCCGGCTGTGGGTTTCGGCTGCCCTCCTTGCATGGATATACCTACCAGCGAGGCCTGCAGAGAGGACAAGCTCGTGTATAACCTGGTGCACAGAAGTGACATCGTTCCTCGGCTGAGTGAAGCCAATATGATCCCATTGGCAGAGGAGGTGGTGCTCTACAAAGATGTGGCTAGCAGATACTTCGACGACGACAAGGCTGCACTCAAAGAAAACGTGCGTACTCTCGGAAAAGGCGGTCGCCTCGGGGAGGAGGAGGAGCGCACACTACCCAACGTCTCTTCTGACAGCAAGGTACATGTCGTAGATGTGTTCCATATCAGTCTATTATACCTACGTAACCCTATGCATGTTACCACCACACTAACATAATCCTCTATTACCTCTGTATTGCCCGACTTCTTTTTTAAAGTTTCGTGCAATGGGTGTTGGTAACAGTGAGGCAGGGGTCAAAGGAATTAACGATGAAGTCAAAGAGGAGCAAAGGGTGAAGGAAGGCGATGATCGCATATCTGAAGAACCCGTGCGCGTATCCTGTACTTGGGCCACTAATGACCTAGACAAAATGTTCCTGCTCGCTGTACCGGGAGAGATCGTGTTGATGGGTTCAGCTACTAACGGCAGGACTAAGGCCGTGCACATACATCACGACGCCGACACGCTGCGCACCATCAAAATGGTGGACAACGCGATCGAGGACCACACCATGTCTCATTACAGTGACACTCTACGCGAGGTTCTGAGCCAGAATGTCAGCCAGCATGACGATATGGCCCCTCCCTCTCTAAAGCGACAAGAGACTGTGCCCAGTTATCAATTAGCGCACTGTGCTGAAGACGGCGAAGGCGAGTACGTGCGCTAATGCCAGTGGACATAACGAAGTTGTATCGCTCTGCCCATCCCATTTAACCATCATATTAATTATGACCCCTAAATATCTGTCGCATGTTACCGCAGGTACGTCTCGTGCAACGTATGCAAAGAGGATGTGTGCTGGCCTTACCTAACCAAGTCCATCGCCTGCCGCGCCACCGCGACTCAAAACTGCGCAGCCTGCGGTAAGGTGGTGTGTAATATCTGCGCCCCGGCTGGAGAGAGCATACCCGGCGAAGTGAGTAGATGCATATCTTTACAGGGAAATCCGTCCTAGGAAGGATCTGTCTTCTCATAATTGATAGCTCTTGTAAAAACTGCGATGTAGCTCTATGTCAAGTCTGAATCCAATGAATTGCGCATTTAGTGATCATGCTCAAATGACCCATCCTTACACTAATTAGGGAGTGAACCAGACGATCAAGCTGGCGGACTACCGTCGGCCCTTACCGAAGCGAGCCTTGTTTACACCTCAGCGTCTGTGCTTGCCCTGCTACTTCGATGTGGAGGCGGGGACGCTTTCGGCGAAGCGTTAATACAAGAACACAAGTATAGTAACAGTGAACATTGTTGTGATGAAATAAGAAAGCAAGAATACACTATGGACAGTCATGGTTGGCGGATTCATACGATTAGGTCTATGAAGCGCATAAAATAATTTCCATCTTTCTTTTTTCTCTTTTTTGTATCGTCTCTACATGCACGACTAAGTGAAGCACACCATGATACCATAGCTTAAATGATTCTTAAATGATTCTTAAATGATTCTTAAATGATTGTTAATTGATTCTTTCCTCTACTTGATGTGGTAGGCTCCACGTGTCACACTTGGGGTTGCATACTGGCCCGTACCACCCGGCTTTTCCTACGCTCCTGAAGGTGCTGAAGCTTGGCGTGCAGTTCCTTAATGTTCGGGATCTTCGGCACGTTTTTCTGCATGAGCACCTCGCTGCCGTGAATGGTTTCGATCAAATTCATACTGGCCCTAAGTATGGAGCAAGCATATCGGAAGGGCATAATTTAATAAGTTTTAAGTTGCATTTTTAGTGAACCATGGGGGCTGGAAAAGATTGGATCGATTTGTCACTAATATATATATATATATGCGTTAAATACGCACCTAGTCTTGTACGGGGTGGAGTCTTCGGGCATAAATTTCTCGCACTCCTTCTGGGAACCAATATCCGTGTGGTACACGGATACCACGATTTCAGTCTCGCTTTTGTCCTCAGGCCAGGCCCCGTCATCATTGTAACCTTTCAGATTGATCACAGGAATTATGTTTCTGTTCTTACGGCATATTTCAACTTGTTTCATGTAGGCATCCGCTCTGACGGTCTGCCCGTTGTTCCTCCATATTGCAAGCAGTTGATCGCGCGCCTGCAGGGTGTCCGGATGATACGTGCCCAGATTGTTCGTGCTTTTATTGAGACACTCTGCGGTCTGCTTTTCAATATCGAGCAGCTCAGCCTGCATATCTTCTTCCGAGTAGTAGTTCTCGGGGGGTTTAATGCGGTACCAACGATAGCTCGCACGGTTCTTGTTCAGCCAACTATCAATCAGGCCTCGCTCTCCCTGGTCAATGTCCTTCATAGATGACACAAGAAGATAAATGAATTAGTAAGAAATGGTTTATGAAGTTGATGTAGTGCATATATCTGCAGCATATCTATAGCACGTACGAGAGGCAGTGGTCCGCTCTTGGCGGTAATGTACCTGTAAATATTGATCGCACGATGTACGTTTTGGGAGCATTATTAGTATGACGATGGCGATGCTCATAATAACAAAAGGTGCGGTAAAAACAGATATTGTCTTTCATTGCGACACTTGTTACTGAATAGAACAATAACATGATAGAGATAGGCCTTCAAAAATCCACTCATACGCCACACGTACTTATCTTTGGTGAGCTCAAAGTGCGTTACGAACATTCTGAACGCCTCTTCATGTTCCTCGAGGTCAACCTGAGCCTAGGTGGTATGTATAGAAAAATACAAGGAGCCATTGAAGGTAAGTATTAGAATAGCATGTACAGGTTGCAAACGAAATTTCGGCATCTAAACATCACAAAAACACAAATTCTATCATGGCACACTGCATGGGCGTATGAAACGTACGCCTGCCAATATGCGCAAGTGGTACAACACACACGGATCCTGATGTCCCAAGACTACGATGCGCGTTTGACGGGTCTGCTGCATCAATTCGTTCGCTTCCCGGTATAGCTCGTTCGTATCGTGCACAGCGCTATATTTCTGGTGCGGATCCTCGTAACGTTCGCGAGTAAACGCCTCCCACTGCAGTGTAATCATGGATGAAATGTTGGGCGTTGGATCGATCTTAGCGCAATGAATGCGTGTACGTGTCATGGTTATCTAGGATATGGTAACCTGCATCACACTTTTCATGTCAGTCCCCAAACATTGCATGGCATACATAGTTATGGTGCAGAGCTACAGCCCTTTGAAGTTCACCAATACATCTATAGCACGTCATCAGGATAGCACGCACCTTCCGCAGATAGCCTTCCACTTCTTCATCCACCTGGATCAAACAGACTTTGTTCCCGAGCTCATTCTCGTACTTCTTGTATATGACGTGCTTAAAATCCTCGTACCGCTGGACCCATTCAACTTCCCACCTGATAATAATGGATGAAATGTAAGGGCCAATATGAGTATGATCGTGACGTACGATAGATCATGAAATGCAAGGGCCATGGTGAGTGCGATGACAATGTGCACTGATCATGATACACAAGTATAAGATAGATCTAGGCCACTGCTTTCACATCTATCGCACGTCACAGGAAGCATAGCAATATCATCGGGCTAGCCTCTTCAAAGACTTCCCACACAACACAGCACGGACACGAACATACCTGCGACAGCGTAGCTTTATGATGCTTGATCCTACCTCATCCCAAAAGTGCCGAGGGGGTGCATCTGACCGCTGGCTTCGAGCAAGGTCAGCGGCTTTGAATTCTGCCAGCACTTTCGAGTTGTGCAACTTCTTCCGAACCTATGACGTGCGATGAATATTTGAGGATCATTATCAGTATGATGGTAAGGTATGACGTGCGTGATACTCTAGCTTGTGATCGAGCTAAATCACATATCTCACATGAACCATCCATTATAGAATAGTATATTAGTACATCCATGGCATTGAGATACAGCCCTTCAAAGTTTGTCCTAACGCCCCCTCACCTTCCGCTGCTGCACGCGCATTTCTTCTGTGCGATAGTCTCTCGTCTTGCTCAGCACCATCATGAGATGCCCGAGGTTGTTTTGCATGCTGATGGTGTAGCAGTGTTTCTTGCCGAGTAGCTCGTGGTAGATATCGTACATGTCTTTGTACAACTTCAGCTCGTCGTAGGTGCGGCCCATGTTGTTCAAGACTAGTGCTAGACTATTAATCATCTGCCACGTATGAGGGTGATCTAGGCCAGAGGCGATCACACGCATGCACAGACACTCCATGTAGTGGGTATCTGAACTCAGGAGATCTTTCATCCTGAGCATACTTGGAGACCGTAGCTCACTCGTGTCATGCATGCTGCTCTTCTCTAGCTCTTTGATCTCTTTTGATTCTTGGTTTGTTGGCTTCCTTCCGTCATTGGCGCGAAGGCGGTAGTTATTGCCTGTGGGTATCGGAAAAGTCGGTGCGCGCTCATATGAGTATGGTGATTGCATGTAGTGATATAGTGATGAGTGTAGTAATGATATAATAACAGTCTACTAAAGTTTGATTCACAATCCAGCATACACTAGGCTATCACATACCAGTGAGAAATGACACGCGGATGATGTCTTCTAGGTTGCTCATGTCCACTTCGATCTACAGCGGTATTGTAAGGCATGATGGTTGGGGTCGATGTTAGTACGTGGCGTACGATAGTTACGCTGTGCTCCTATGTTAATCAAGGATTAATATATCCACGCCAGACCTTTCATATAAATCGCGCTCATTCAATAAAATACTCGTGGTGTAGAGATGTGGCCCTCCCAGCACGTTCATCCTGCGATCATATGCGCACACCTTTTGGTTTTCCTTACGTATGGGGGCCGAAGTTTTGGCTCCAGCAGCGGGCACGGAGGACAACTTCTTGATGTTTGGCTTGTACGGATTGAAGGTCTTGCCGGATCTGAGAGAAGATGGATGGGGCACGTATTAGTATGACGATTGCGTTTGATCATGCTTCACTCAGGTATGCATACATGCATACCTGAGGGTTGAGGTACGGGAGATGCCTCCACGGCCGAGGAAGTTATTGATCACATCCTCAGTCTTCCCACTGTCTAAGGTATCCTCGATCTCGGCCAGTTGCTGTAGTGGCGCATGATGTTTGAGGATCCTGATATCAGTGTAATGGTCGCACTGGATGCTCATGATACTGTAGGATGTGATAGAGCTAAAGTATACCTTTCACATATATCGCACATCAAAGGATGTGATAGAGCTATATTATAGAAGTATACCTTTCACATAGACCACTCAGAACTGAATAGAATAGTAAAGACATAGAAATATAGCCCTCTCAAGTTCATCAATATTCACGCACGTCCAGAGCCTCCTTTGCTTGAGCCAGATATCGATGGATGTTTGCTAAACTGATTTTGGCTTGCACTACTTTATTGCTCGACATTTGGTTCATTTGGTTCGCCTCCACGGCAAAATTTTGGGGGTTTTGCATCTGAGGGTGTTGAGGATGTTTTTTTAGAGTCAATATTAGTATGAGGTTTGTAATCAATGTTCAAGAAAAACAAGGACACGGCAAAGCTACAAGAAGCTTTTCAAATGCACTATTCAGTACCGATTGCCCTAATGGATTAGATTTAGCCCACGAGAAATAGACATGGATAAGCATACCAGGTGGTTTTGGTTATAGACCTCATCCATCTGGGCCATTTCAACCGCGTGCCGCGCTTTGCGCATCACATTATTTTTAAAAAAATTCCGGACCTGGTAATCGAAGTTCGCCTCCTGGAGCGGGTCGGCATTGCTGACAAGCGCCTTCCACCCCTCTTCGAAGTGAAGGTGTTGGTTCTCGTTGTAGCTCAGATCGTATGTACCATCCTTGCGAACCCGCTGGATGGTGGCGGGAAACCAATGACCTCGGCCCTTGTAGTTCGCTTCCACAATGTCACCTTTCTCCAGGTCCATGCATTCCACAAAGGCGTCATCGTCCTGAGAGCGGTAAGATTTGTTAGACTTATTAGATTTACTCGAACCTCTTGCGGCCTGTTGGCGTTCCAATGCCTTCTTCGCAGATTTTTCAGAACTCTTCTCGCTATTTTTGGTAGACTGCTCGCCGTTTTCCTCAAGCAGCCTCACCATACTCGGGACCACTCCCCGCTCAGTTGTGCGCCATTCTTGTTTAGGTTCGGCCTATGTGTGTACATACATATTAGAGATGGAGGATTAATTCTGATGCGTGGGGCGCGCACGTTTCGTGGTAACGGCATAGAGAAACAGACTTTTTTTAAAACCACTCTTGTCTGCTACCTTACCTTGAATATGTTGTAGATGGTCTGCTGCTGCTGCTTGCAGGTCGCCACGGACTTGCTCAATTTGATGTCGTCGATGATGTTAAAGTATGTGTAAGGGATGGTCGTGGGGCTGTCTTCGTGGACAGCCTCATCGAACAGCTTGTGCTCCGCTCTGGTCATTTCAACCAGGATCTTTTCTTCATAGAACGGGTCTATGTGCTCATGGTTGTTATCATCCAAGCCCCTGCGGTTCTTGTTACGCGGCTCGTGGCCCTCCTCTTCATCTTCCTCGTTTTTCAAGTTCTGGATGGCAAAATACGTCTCCATGAGGCACCAAGAACGCTTAAATAGAATTGGGTTGTCCCATGGACTAAGGATGATCATGGTCTGCTTGACATTTATATTTTCATTATTCGTTTTGAACTCGTCGGCGAGTGACTTGGTGTACCACTCGTTGGTGTGCCTGTACACCTTACACTGGTTCATGCAGAACACGTCCACCCAGACATACGTGCCGATCAGTTTGTTGGGGTTTCTCCTTTCAATACTGTAGCGAATTGTTTCGACCATGTCGAGAAAATTTGCTTCCCACGCATGGATGACATAGATATCTGCTTCATGCACGCCTTTAATACCGATATTAGTTTTTTTCCAGTGATAGGCATAACTCCCCCCCAAGTGTTTTACTTTCCCATTCTTTTGCACTTTGTTATCTTTTAGTTTTTTGTGCTCGTTCGCCTTTCGCATGGCTGGAACCATGAACCTATTGACCACTTGTCGTGTTGTCAGGCCTGTAAGGGCTTCCGCGCCTCCGCACTCCTCAATGAACTGTTCAATGACGGCTATGGAGACTCCCCACTCGTGGAACTTCTTTACCTTCATCTTGTCATCTACAGTCTCGACGCCGTATTTTTTGAACGTGTAGCCAGGAATGTACTTCATTTTCTGCCTTTCGAGCTCATTGCTACCCCAACACGCACCCATGGCTGCGAGCGGAACAGACTGTCTATTATTAGATACTTCTAAAGGAACAGGAGTGTCTACGATGGATCTTTAAATAAAGACGCGCGTGCAGGAAAAGGATTTGAAGTTATATTTCTTGAGGGTATTTTATTTTGGAAATTCAAGAAATCCTGTTGTGTGTGGCAAAATGGCTTTAAGTCTTGACTGAGTAAGCAATTTTCAAATAATTTGAATCATGGGTGCAATTGTGTCCTGTATAGCTCTGAATCTGTGCGAATGCGCTGCCTGTATGGCGTGTTCATGCTGCGCGGGGACTTTGAACATCGCGCTCGGCACCGCTGCGCGATTCGGGCACTTGCTCGTGTTTGTTGGACTGTTTACCCTGGCTGCGATCATGGGCACACACTATCAAGACTCCATCGTAGGAACAAGTACGTACAATTATTATTACGTGGACGTCCCCGATTCCCTTAACATCGAAGGGCTGATCGAGGGCTGCAATGCTGATTATATTGAAGAATGTGTGTACCGCCAACTGATGTATCGCGCCTCATGTGTGCTGACCCTCTTCTTTGGAGGAATGACCGCGATCGCCGGCGCGTCCGATTACGTGAACCGCTCGATGTGGACGCTGAAAATCATGCTGGTCGTGGGCATTTTCATCGCATTTTGGTATGGTGATAACTCCTTTTTCTCTGGGTTTGCTGAGCTGGCCCGTGTAACCAGCTTCTTCTGGCTGCTTATACAAGGCCTGCTCATGCTGGACATTGCGCATGACCTGCATGATATCATTATGCACAAGGCAACAGCGGAACAGGACTCTTCAGGAGGTACTTCGAACACGTATGTGTATCACCAGTGACTGGTTCATGTGAAAGGCCTGATACAGCTCTATTGCATTCTGCAGTATCGTGATAATGAAACCTTACCATCATACTCATAATGGTCCTTTCGCATTGCGATTACGTGCCATATATAGGTATCTCGCCCTCTATCTGTTGGTAGCCGCCGGCTTCCTCACCCTGGCCTCCCTAGGATTACACTATCTGTTCGCGGACTACGCTGGGTGCGATACAGGCATGTTCTTCATAGTGGTCACTCTCGTCATGGCCGTGTTGCAGACAATTATGTCCTCTCTCAACTCCGTGAACAGAGGCATCCTCACCCCACTGGTGATGTTCGCGTATGCGACCTTCATTTGCTGGTACGCTCTTCTTAGTAGTCCTGAACCCACATGCAATCCCTCCGCAGGGGCTAACAATGATCACGCCAAGTCCATATCCGTTGGCTTCGTCACCGCAATATCCCTCTTAGTGCTCCTATTCTGTGTGGGCAATGGGAGTCGCATTCTGCAGATCTTCTTGATCAGTGGTCAAGGCGTGCTTGAGACCTCGTACGGCGGATACACCACAGGTATGTGTATATGTGGATGTGTAGATACGTGACATTTTAAATGAATGACTGCGCATGCATACTAACACGCATCCTCCACTCATCATTCTCCTTCAACCCGTGTCAGAGGGAATCAATAAGGACGGCTCTCTGGACGGAGTCCTCACGGGGCAGGCCGACTCCCAGGTATGTATATGCATTTGTGTAAATGACAGTAGCTTTGCACCATTACACTGCTAACCCTTACCCAAATATCAACATTGTTCCAGCAGATAGTGCAAGACCGTCAGCCGACTGCTGAGGACGGACTTCATAACAACGGCAATACCAGCAATCAAAACCGAGATGACCCAAACAGCACTGGTACTTACCGGGAGCGCACATTCTTCCACTTTCTCATGACCCTCGCGGCGTGCTACGGTGCCATGGTGCTAACCTCTTGGGGGAAACCTGATGGAAGGTACGTATGTGCGTGTGTGTGTAGATAGGTTATAATCCAAAAAAAATGAATTACCGAGCATACATACGAACACGCATTCTCCACTCATTATCCTCTATCATCATATACAGCCCTGAGACCAGTAATGACTACTCTTACTCGGGCAGCGAGAGTATGTGGCTCAAGATAATATCGCAGTGGGTGTTTTTTGCCATGTACTGGAAGGCGCTGCAGGTGGCCTATGTGGAGAACACCAGTTGACTAGTTGCAGGCTCTTCCTCGAGGTACGCTTCGTCGCAGTACCAGGACTCTTACAATGTGCTTGAGATGGGATAGGCCAATACCAATGTACAGTCTGTAGCAGAAGAAGAGCCGCATAGTTCAGCTTTCAAATTTCAAAACTAGCGCCGAGTCTGGAGCGGTTGTTATTTTTGTTCACGCAAACGGCTTTAGGAAAGAATGATTCGTGTGATTAGAGTAGGTATGTAGCGAGTGAATACAAGTTAAATTTGAATATAAATACGTTACCTACTTACGATCATCTTGGCGTTCTTTACAATTTTTTTTTAATGCACAATTCGGATTATTTCTTGTTCTGCTAGCACATAACCTCATGCCGCGCCTACAGACTAACCAGATATGTATTCTAGAAGTTCGAGAACTCGTTGTCTGAGTCAAGCTCCTCATCAATGTTCCCATACTCCCCTGTGTCAAACTCGCTGCTATCCTCCTCAAGGGCGTCCCAGCGGCCATTTTTTTTATTTGAAGCCTCGTCTCTCTCCACATCCGCTTGCTCGCGATCTTGCCACCATTCGTACCTGTTAGTAGTGGATATTGAGTTGCTTTTAGTGCGGGGTTCAAGGCAGGCTATAATGTCAGTCACACATGAGGTAGCGCTAGCATATCATGTAGTGCAAATGGACGCACCAGGTGAGTCCTGCCTCATCAGCCTGATGTGTTTCCCGACTGTAGTCATGTGAGAACTGCAGGGAGATGAATCATAAAATGTGGAGGCAGTTTGAGCATGATGGTTGTCTCGCACGTTCATGATATTGAGATAGAGCTCTCCGAAGTTTAGCAGTGACTCACCTGGAGCGCCTCATCGTGCGTGTAGAACAGCTCCTTTACTTCACTAGCAGAGTACTTATCCCTAGTGACGAATATATCGCTGACAACGTGGGTAGGCCGGAAGGATACCTGAGACAACAAATATGTTTAGGGGTCATTATTAGTATGGTTATACTATATGCTCATGATGCTCAAGGGCATGAGAGAACTACACTAGACCTTTCACATATATCGCACGTCAAAGGATGTGATAGAGCTACACTAGACCTTTCACATAGACCACTCATTATCGAATATATTAGTCCTGGCATAGACTTAGCGCCCTCCTAGCAAAGTTCATCTTGTGATCATTCTATTACACTTACCCGGGGGCAGCCTGACGCGATCTGTATCTCATCTTCCGCCTCTTCGAAGCCGTCACTGCCATACTCCTAAAAATATGATAGATGGATATTAGAGGAATGTTATTCGCATATCAGTGTCACCACATCTCATGTTTCTATACAGTGTAAGAAATACCTTCTAATCCATACAGAGACGCACGTACCTGGGAGTCCTCCATATGCCCACTCTTGCTGTGCGAGCTCTGAGATGGGGAAGGTTGTGGGGAGTCCACTCCATACTTGTCAACGAGGGAATCGGGGCTACCGGTCTCAGTCCGATCGACGATCACTCCACCTTCGCTATCGCTGAACTGATCATGGTCGTCAAAGTTATCACTGAAGTCGTTCGCATAGTCTCCACTATCGTAGGAGTTGAACGAGTTGAAAGATTCGCGAATACTGGACTCGGCTGCGGGGAGCCGGACCTTGGGACTCTTCGCAGGCGAATTCACAGGTGATGTCTTCGGGGACCCTGTTCTGGGACCGAGTTTCGGACTTGGCCCGGGACTAGTGTTGCCCCCCGCACGTCTTTGGGATACATCAGGGGGGGTGGATCCCCCATGCCCTCTGAAGGTTTCACCGAACCCTTGACTGTCATTGCTTTCGTTACGGGACCCCACAGAGGACTTCAGCGGGCGAAGAACGACGGCAATGGCGGCGCCATCTGCGAAGTCATCCTTTGCAGACGGAGAGGATTCGAACACCGCTGGTCCTATGCAGAGGTGGTTGGGGGAGGAACGTGCAAACAGGGATTAGTAACACTGGATCACAGTGAGAACACAGAAGAACACACGTCGGTACGAGAAAAATTCGATTATTCTCTACAAACTAATTTCTTCATTGTGAGTCCTTAATGTAATAAACCCTAACCCTGATCAGGTTGGTATGGATTTCCCATCCCATACGTGCACTACCCTAACCATGTTATAGCATATATAGCACGTACCCGCGTCGATGCCGAGGCTCTCTTGACTTCCTCCGAAGTCCAAGCTCTCGTCCAGCTCCTGTGCCAGAGACAGTGATGTTTTTATATGGGAGCTATATTAACATGATAGTCGTTTTAAGTGTATCGCGATAATCAGATATGGTATACAGATCAGCCCCTTTAGTTTCCCAGTATATGCCTGTACTGCCGGTACCTGTATGGACTCGGAATACTCCGAATGGATGGATTGGTCAATTGACCTATCGATGGAATGGCTCCTGCTGTTCACACTTCGGTAATTATTCTCCTCTGATTTATCTAACATATCACCGCCTTGCCGGCCACCCAGAGGACTTATCACAGCAGGGGAGTCGTGTCCTTGGGATTTGCCCAAGGGTGATTTGCCTGGAGATTTGACCTCTTGGATCGCTGCTGCTCCGGGCGACTTCATTTTTATTTTCGTGATAGGGCTGCTTGGCTTACTCAGGAGTCTCTTGGAACCAGGACTCCTCTTTCCTTTTTTTTCGAAGGACGGACTTGACCCTGCCTGCAATGGAGAACCGCCATGGGAGCTGCCATGCGGAGAGCCGTGCTTGCTGTCTCTATCATACTGCAGCTCCTGCATGTGCTGCACGATGGGAGAAGAGCGCATGTGTCCGGAAGTGTTGTCTACGAGACTGCTGCCACTGTCATTGCTGTCCAACACAAAGGTGCTGTACCGGTACCTACGATGATTGCATAGAGGTTATATTAGTATGATGTTTGTATTGAGTGTTCACGATTATTCTATTGGTGGCAGAGCTAAGGCACTTACCTTCCTGGAGAGGGGCTAAGGGTGCTGGGATGCGCATATGTGCTTGCACCTGAACTCGTGCGGGATGCGGAGGAATGATGCCTCGTGGGTGTGCTCTTATTACTGTCACTCTGCTGGCTCAGCACAGTAGAATTCAAAGTACTGTGAGTGCTGATGTTCTGCAGGCCGGAGATAACATGCGAGCCGCTCATGCTATTGATCAGGGGACTGCCTGGCGCCGCACGTTTGGTGCTCCTGCTAAGGATCAGGGGACTTTTCAGAGGACTATTTATAGGGCTCTTGAGCTTGTTCATGTGGCTTTTGCCACTTCGCGTCTCCAGCGGATTGTGATTTACAAGACTTTGAGCCAACAGAAATTCGTTGAAGTCTATAGGCGGGGAATCCTCCTCCTCTTCCTCTTCCACCTCGGGCACTCCAAATTCGTCTTCATTCTCCCCAAAAGCCTCCTCTTCATTCATCTTGAAGCGGTAGCGCTTACCGAAGTCCGGCAGCTTGGAGCCCCTATTATCGCCGGTATCGCTAATGTCTTGCTCGAAGCCGGTGCCGCTCCGATTGCCAGCCACAGAGGATCCTCTGGGTAGTTTATTCAAATCCTCCTCGATATTCTCACTAAGGTCTTCAATAATAACATCTTCTTCCTCATCAGCTGTGGATGTGCCATTGACGCGGTCTTCCTCCTGCATATGGTAATGTATGGGTGTATGTTGGTTGAGTGTAACGTACGTTAAGTATGAAATAATAATCTATATCCCCCATATCCCCTAAAAGCTACACCTTACAATCTGCTTACCTCGATCTCGTCGACAGATGGGATGCTGGCGCGGCTGATGTCTAAGACGCGGTCGTCGAAATCGTCATCCTCCAGGGCGGATCCGGTTGAAGGTGAGGCCTTCAGCGGGGAGTATATTTTATTAATGGCATTGCCATGAGGACTGTTAGCAGCACTGTTACTAGCACTACCATAGGGGCTGCCGTGCCTGGAGCCCTGTCTTGCTCTGTCCACCTGTAGGCGCTTCCTCTCTAGGGATTCAGGGGTGGCCATTTTCCTAGCCGAGCCCGGGCTTTCTGTGTCTATGTGTCTCGTAGGACTGTCAGCAGAGCCAATATTGGCAATAATACCCATGCTGCCCTTCTTACTTGGAGTATCTCCCTTGAGCTCTATTGATTTCTGCATTGGCAAAGGAGAGCTAGCTGGCAGGACATTCTTGATCCTCTTGCCTGTCTGATCCCGGGAGTGGTTGTCCGTGAGGGGGGAGGCCACCGGGGGAGACCCATCCAAGCGGCGGATCTGGTCCGGATTAAGTTCACTGACGCTCACTGTAGAGCTTGCAACTCCATTGAGACCTTCGGCGCTTCTGCTGGGACTACTGTGGACACTGCTTTGCGGGCTAGTGTCCACACTACCAAGGACATTTCTACCAGGGCTGGACCCCTGAAGGGCCTTCGCAAATAGGGCCTGCGAGCCCAGGCCCTGCAGCCGCTCTTGGTCTTGTCCCAGATCGGGGGATATGGTCTTCTTCGCAGCAGATAGCTGAGGGAACTCCATCTCTTTCATTTCCGAACTTTTTTCACTTCCAGCGCTTTTTTGGGCTGATTTTTTAGGTGATTTTTCAATTACACCTACTAGTGTGTCTATAGTAAACGCGTTTTTGATTTCTCTTTTAGGACTTTTGGGAGAACGAAGAGGGGATCCGGATGTCTTGGCCTTGCCTGCAGATAAAAGTGACTTGTTATTACCGGCTCGCTTGATTATCTCCGGGGGCGAGGATGCTATTTTCTTGTGGTCCCTATCGTAGTCTTTGTGTCTCCTACCAGGAACCTCTGATACCCTTACAGGCTCGGTAGGGCTAAATTCGGGTTTAGGCAAACTCTCATCAGGTAGAGAGCCCTCCAATACATCGGCTTCACAATCATCTACCGTTTCTGCTCCTTCCTCTCGCACCTCGGTGCTCTCTACAGCAGACTTAGAATCTCTAATTTCGTCTAACATATTAGAAACCATCACATACACACCACACTCCTCAAAAGTCTCCTGCACACACGCGTTGGAGAGTTCTAAGACCAAATCTTCAGAGGGTGCCTCACCAGCCAAAAGAGCAAGAACTTTCTTCTTCACATATGTCACCAATTCATCTGTACACACAGCATCCGTGACGATGTCCTCAATCATCGCAACTCTTATGTGTGTCGCGCTGTGAACGAATTATTTAAGTCTCTGCGCACGTTTTCGAGACGCGATATTGAGCCGAAAAAGAAAAAAATTGAGCTCTTCATCCATAAAGAATTAATACAACTGCACAGTATCTACAATGTCTCGAGTGTGGTGGAAGATATCAGAAAAGACAAGTTTGATCGCTTTTGCGTTCGTGGGGTCGAGCACTGTTGTGGCTACTATGGGGTTGGTCTACGAGAGAGTCCAAGGTACAGATTTCACGAAGGACTTCACCCAGAGCGCGAAATCGTTCAGTTTGCTGAAGTTAGATGAGCCTGCTACCCCTGTGACAACCAGGAATTCAAAAGAGGTCCGGTCACGCCCAGGGCCGAGGGGCACTTAAAACTAATGCAATAAGTGGGAAATATCATCATATCATAACCAAGAGCTGTTCGAGTTATTCAATATTGTAGGATAACTGTAAACAAAATGTCCATTATAAGCTTTTTTCATTAGATATCTACAAATCAATCATCATTTTCCTCTAATAATACAAATGTACTGATCACCGAGTCGATCTCCTGCATGGCCGTGGTGATCTCCACGTCAACCGGCCGCAGCGTGTGCACGGAATTTGATGACAAGTTCAACTCGTCATCCGACTCTTCGTCCCAGTCGGAAAACTCGTCTTCGTCGAAATTGCCTCCACCTAAATCAGCAGCAGCAGCAGCAGCCATTACTCCGCCCACTGTTGCTTCCTTTTCGTCATCACTGTCATTGCCCCCCCCCATCTGAAGGGATTTGGAAACTCCATCTCCCGCATTCTCAGACTGCAAAGACAATCCGTTCACATTCAGATTATTGTTATCACTGTTTTGTATTTCGTTTGTATTAAGCCGCTCTTCAGCACTGAATGTGCTCTGGCTTTCAAATGTTTCTCGAAATGCTCTCACGGGGGGATCTACCGCACTCGATTTTGCTGGAGAGGGCCAGGCGGATGCTATGCGACTATGACTGCCCACTCCTAGAACACCCTCGGCATGCTGCTCCTTCAGGGCCTGTTCTAGCACCTCGCGGATGGCGGCTGAATCTTTCTTCAGCGAATATCCTTGTGCGGTGGCAGCAGAGCAGCACGCTATAAGCGCACTCTCCCCACAATCAATACCTGCATTTTCTGCAGTAGCAATACTATCTATCCCGTAGAAGGGTCCTAGGATGGACGAGGACAGGGTCAGTCCTGCCCTCGCGGTGCATCCCCCACTCAACTCGGTCTCCAGCAGGGCCTGGAAGGCGGGCGGATTTACGAGTAAATGAGTACAACAATTGGGTTTGATTGCCATGGCACCAAAGCGTGCAATAGATATGTAATGAAGCTTTCAAGTAAGACATCAACCATTTAACGATACAGCAAGGGTATAGAAATATATTTCTCAAAAAAATCAGTCCTATACATACCTTGCAGGCCCGCATGAGCGCAGTTACCTCCGAGCTCTCCACAACAAGAGCTCTCTGCCGCTGTTGCATACCTGTGACGTGTGATGGATGTTTGCACAGGGTCATTATTAGCAGGGTGGTGGTGGTGCATGCTGATGATACTCATGCTGTAGAGATACAGCCACTTTAAGTTATGAAACCTATCTCGTACCGAAGCGCGTAGCATATGAGTGCACCGCCCGACTATAAGTGTCAACCAAAGCTTTCTTGGCTGATTTAGGCCACTCCGCTAGGTGCACGTCTGCCAGAGTCATAGAGGGCAGCAGTGAGTTGAACACCCCTCTGCGAACCTGTATATTGGTTAAGGATATTAAAGCTCTTTATTAGTATGATGGTTAAACTGTATTTTTCATAATCATCATACCTAAGGTAGAGCTAGATAAGGCCTTTCATATGAAACATTTGGCTTTGCATGCAATAAATATGGTGTAAACCTATAACCCTCTGAAGTCCTGCTATTTATATCGACGAACGTGCGGCCGCCGGTCCAGCCACAAGGGGTCCTTGGAATTGGTATATGATGAATGTTTGAGGTCATTATTGGTATGATGGTGACGTGCGATGGATGTTTGAGGGTCCTCATTAGTATGCAAATGATTATGAACGACTTAATAGAGCTACATCACATCCATCACATCCGTCACATCCGTCACATGCTCCACTCAGCATTCAATATGACGACAGTATTTAGGATTTACAGCCCCTAAGTCCACTCTTGCATTACTCGACGTACCAGGATCAGGCTCTGCGCCCACTGAGCGGCAATCAGACTTAGTTGGTGATCTCGCCTACACAGGGAGATTGATAGGTTTACAGATGGATGTACAGGTATATCAAGGTGAATTGGAGTTGAGATATATGTCAGTATGTCGGATAGGTGTGCTAGTCACTATGCTCTGGTCAGGACAGGCACAACAAATAAATAAATCCACAAATACCTACTACATCCATGAATACGTACCTACAGCCGGCCTGTCCATCAGGGGCCAGAAAAACCGGCAGCACCTACGGATATTGATTTTGAAGTAAATATTAGGAGATTTTGGTTCGACAGATGGGGGGCACTGTAAGTGCGATATTTGTCATAAATATGACAACCAGAAAAGGTGGGATAGAGCTGCTGTGGACTGTTCATATCTATTGCACGTCACAGGATGGGATAGCGCTGTAGCTGACCACTCACATGAACCACTCAGTATTGAATACGATTTTAAATATCTAGGGATACAGCCCCCTAAGATCCACTAATATCCACGCACAAGCGCTACGTTCTCGCAAGTCCAGCGGTTGGCTGCAACCAGGGTCCGGGCATTGCTGGCCACTGCCGCCGCAGAGCTTACTGACCCCGACTGTGCTGATTGTGTGGACCCGTTAGAAGCTATGTTACTATCATCTACACTAGTTGCATTGAATGCACTGATGCTGTTACTGCCTCCGGATATGAGAGAGCCAGAGCTTTCTGAGCAAGTTCCACACGTTCCAAGCACGTAAGGCTCCACCGTTGGGTCGCTCACGGAGAGCAGTACCACCGCATCGGTGCCCACCAGATAACATTGCATATCCCCATCCATCATACCTGCCTCACCGCCTGTAAACCCTGTCGACTTTTCAACTGGGGAGGCGAGTGGTCTGCGCATGGCAAACTCATTGAGTGACCGCAGCGCGGGCAGGGCATGGTGGAGTTTATAGCTATGACTGCCCGCTCCCACGGAATACGTATGAGCGAGCAGCATCTGCACGGAAAACACAGAGTCCACCCAAGGACATCGTTCTAGAAGTTTCTGTGCTTGTAGCGATAACCCCGAGCCTTCCTGTCCCCTATTGCCTCCATTATCACCATGTCTGCGGACATCCTCTAGTACCGCGCAGCCAAGGGCGCACATTTCGATGAAGTCCAGACTGATGTATGTAGGATGGCCATAGGATTCGTAAGGTGCAAATGACGCGAATCGATCAACACACAAAAACATACAACATATTCCTGAACTAGCTCACATACATGTACCTTATACATACCTGAGGTACACAGGCTCGGGAGGGTACTGATAGGGCAGCGAGGTGTCGATGATCATGCCCTTGAGTTTTCCCTTCTTTTTTGTAGCAGGGCTGCCACTGCCAGTACGTGCACCATCACTGCTACCACTACCTTTGCCATAGCTGCTGTTGCTATGCACGTTGTGAACGCATGCGAAGTTGGCTCTCTCCTGGTTCATGACGTGCCAGTGCTGCGCCAACCTAGGAATGATTTCCCCTAGGTCCACCCGGAGTTTCTTATTCAAGTCTCGCAAATACTCTCGAGGCGAATCCGTAGATGAAGTTCTGCCTCCCTCCTGTACTACGTTCCGCAGATCGGAATGGAACTGCGCCTTCGCCTGGTCCTCCGCTAGTCGGCCTTGCGCTTCCATGGCCCAAAGATGCGTGTGCATGACGTACGAGCGACCCTCTTGTTTTTCGTTATCGGTCTGCAACAGCACCTCAGCTATGTGTTGACTCGCCTTGGCAACCTCCGACAGCCATGCGAAGCTCACGAGACCCTGCAGTGAATAATGGGGGAATGCAACGGCAGCTATGAGTATGACGGTTGTGTGCAATGGCTATGATACTCATACATAAGATAGAGCTACATCACATCTATCGCACGTCATGGTACTCATACATAAGATAGATCTGCAGCACACCTTTTCAATGAGCCATCAAATGCTAGAAATTATAACACTGACATAGAGATACGGCCCTCCAAAGATCAAATGCCCACCTGCACCCATACATCTATAGCACGTCAACTTCTCACCTGCTTCAAAAAGTCCTCGCGCAGGTGCAGCGAGCCATCTTCCTTGCACGAGCGCCACGCGACCGGCCACCAGGCCTCGTTGGCCATCACTGCCCAGGGTGAAGAATCCTGTACGCATGCATTCATGTATGAATATACGGCGTGTTAGTGTCGGACGCAAATACATAAATGCACATAAAGAGTCATACACACGCATGCGTTCGCTCGTACCTTGAACAACAAATTGGGTTCAAATACGCACAGATACCGTACGAGGGATGGTAGCAGCTGGGTGATAACGCGGCGAATCTCGAACTTCCCATGTAACAACGAGTACTGCACCATGTCCTGAACGCTGGCACAAAACCTAGAGAATACGGTGTCCGAGCTCTCTACGCTAGGGCCGCTTGTTTTTTTATCGACATTACCCTCTTTTGCACCTTCGGAACCTTGTTTAACCCTATCATGGAGATGTCTAAGTCTATCCCCTAGGGTCTTGCGGATGATGTCTTCGGACACCAGCAGACAGATCTCGTGCTGTTCCCAGAGCTCCGCACGTTTCTGAGAGAACTGTGACATAAGCATGCTGTAGATCTCGTCTGTTTCATGTGTGAGTCGTATGCATGTATACATGTATGTATGCGCATGCACCATGTCGGGTGGGAGGGTGTTCTGTCAGTAAGCTCATAGGAGTAGGCTTGGCATATATTGGGATGCGGGATAGCTCACATGGATTCGTCACACGGCTGCATATACTATACCCATACATATGCGCACCTCTGAACTTCCGCGCGGAGTCCGCTGTAGCTCCCGATGCATGTGCCGAAACCGTGCACTTCTCGATGAGTTTGATCAGCGTCTGGCCCGCACTCTGACGTACGGTAGATGAACGGTGCCCCGCTGCAAGCTCTAGCAGCGCTAGTGCTCGTCTGAGAAGCATCGCTCTGCTGGTGTGCAAGCAGTATATGGTTACCATATTTAGGGTTATTATGAGTATGATGGTTGCTCTGAATGCTCGCAGGAATCGCTCAGTACGAGACAATGGACATGGAATAGACTTAGAGCCATACTCCGAAGTTCAAATATCATCAAAGCGCTTACGTGGTGGTGCGATCTGGACTGTTGGGGCCGGTCATTTGGCTCCCTTCAGGTTCGGTAAGAATGTCCAAGGTCTATATTCATGTAGCCGTGTGTTAGTGATGATGAATGCGGGTGGGACCGTTATAAACCTGCTTTCACATTAACATGCAATACAGCCAGCATAAGAGTCCAATAATATCCAATAATGGTGTACACATTTCGGCATACATTGCGCATTCAAACGTACAGGCAGACTCACGAATATATCTTCCAGACTACAGAGTAGGCCCTCCAACGCGTATGCGTGGCGCTCCGCGGACGATTCCACAAGCTGCGGGCAGACGTGCTTGGAGGAAGGAGAGCCATCGTTGTGCGTGCGTGCGGAGGGAGAAGCGACGAGACTTTCCCCTGTATTATGATGGAAGATGTTTATGGGTCATTGTTAGTGGGATGGATGTCATGAGCAAGATGGTGACGTACGATAGATATTTGAGGCGCCATTGTTAGTGCGATATTTGTGCTGTATGTTCATGATAATCAAAGGTACGATAGATCTACATAAGAACTATCACATGCACCATTCAGTATTAGATATAGTAGTAGCCATGTCGAAGAGATACAACCCGCAAACTCCACAAGTATCAGCGAGGCGCGTACCCTTCGACCAAGGCCCCGGAGAGGAATGCCCTTCTGAAGGCAAGTTGGTATCATTGAACGTGAAGATTTCCCCTCCAGATACGGCAACAGGCCCCATTTCCTGACTTGCCTGATCGGCCTTGCTTGGTTGCTGTTTTTTTCGCAGATAGACAGATATGGAGTCCAAAATAAGTTTGATCACTTGCACTTGCTCCTCTTCTCTTCGGTGCAATAGAAAGAGTTTTAGCAAGCATTTTCTCACTTCTTCTCTCACAGGAAGGCGACTGTATCCCTGCAATTCTATACACACTTTCCTCATCCTCTCCATAATCAAAATATCTACTTCTCCTTGCATAAGTGCATTCAAAGCTAGCATCGCACCGTGTACTTTCTGCCATGCCACTTCATCGCAACCACTTGCAGGCCCAGACTCCACAGTATGTAAGAATAAATAGAACAGCTCTTGAACGACATACTTTGAAAACGTCGGCTTGTTCATCTTCAAATACTTCGCGCTGTCGCACCTTATTTCCGACCATGTATCAAAAAGGCATTCCATCAGAATTCCCTTGTCTGCAGGGGAAGGACTGTTATCTCCGAAAGCGGAGACAACGCTGGCAAGCTTTTTTGCCTGATCTACTCGTCGAGAAGCGCTGCTATCCATCATGTACCCTGTATTCTAGGCTTTAAGAATTTGAATTAACGTACAATAACCAACTTTCCATTTCCCTGTGCATGCGCCCTTTTTGAACTTACTTTGAAACATTATTTCCTCTTGAGACTAACTAGTGTAGGTTTTAACCTCTTTAAAATTTTCGCCATCTGAGGTTTGCTTACAGGGCTACACTCGGCAGAAATGCGGATTCTGATTGCGCTTCTCATATTAGCAGCTTTATCGAGAGGTTCTATATTAGATGTGGATTCTTTTATGGTGGTAGGCATGGCTGAAGAGCTTGTCGATATCGGAAACGGTCTATATGAGAAAGGAAGCTATGTTGAGGCCACAAAAGAGTGGAAGAAAGCTGTATTGATCCATCCTTGGAATCTGCAGGCTAAAGACGCATTGTACAGTTATTCGCTGCAATTGACACAGCATGGAATGCACCAAGAAGCTATAGACATACTTTCCTTTGTTGTAAATACTGCGAAAGTGTATCAATTAGAAATAGTGTACAGTCTTGCCGTCTCCTTCCAGAAGATAGGAGATATTGAGGAGTCCGCCAACTGGTATAGAAAAGTGCTGGAACACGATCCCGCGCATGGCAGCTCTCGCATCAACCTGGCGTCCCTGCACCACTCCCACGGCAGCATAGAAGAAGCATTGAAGCAGTACCGACTCGGGTTGATGCATCTGGGTCCGTACCTATTCCAAAGGCGCTTTCAGTATGTTTATATAGTGAGCGTTATGGGGCTACATCTCTACACCTTTAGTTTCATATTTAATATAGAGTGGTTCATGTTGAAGGTCATATCTAGTTATGTATTTCATCCTTGGTTATCATGAATGTACAGAGCAACCAGCATACTCATGAAGCTCCTCGGACATTTGTCAATCGCACGTCACAGGTACAATGACCCAGCTTCGTGGCACCAGCCTTACATCCTGGAACTTGAGATCATGATCCGGAGCAATATGGCTGCAGCGCACATCCAGCTGGGGAGGTACAAGGAGGCAGAACTCGTTTTGAGGAGTCTGTTGATCAATCTGCTTCTAGTAGGTAAGGTGGTCTGCGATGCCAGTAGTACCAGTGCAGCGTCAGCGTGGGGAGACTTTGCGTTCCTTCAAGATATGCTGCAGCTTGCAAAGCAAGGAAATGAGCAATATGCCAATGCTTGGCTTGAGTTGCAAAACGTTCCAGAGGGCGAGTTCACTCCCTCGGCTCTAGTAGTAGACGAGGATTCCTTACGTACGAGTTGCTCATCCCTGGAGCCGCACATTTCGGCATTAGTGAGCCACATGTTAAATATTGCCCGCGCTACCTGTGGCTGGGCGTATAGAGAGGTGAGCACCCTGATATTTGAACTATCTTCAGAAGGCTCCTGCCATGTCTCTTCAAATGAGCATGATGAAAACTAAATCCAGCAATCACTCAATCTGTCCTTGTCTGCCTTTTTCCTGAACTGTGCATGACCTGTTCTTACAGGAGATGGAGCAATATCTAACCACGAGAGGGGGGCTGCTGCCATTTGACTCCCTGCTCGTACCGCACTTGTCGCAGCAGCGCATATTGCAACTGGCGGCGGGACACACCGGACAAAGATTTGCCGCGGTCGACTCCGTGTCAGCAGGGACAAATAGAACAGAGAGCGCAGACAAGAAAATAGAGGAAGTAGAAAAAAAAGATCACGGAAGAATGCGGGAAGGGACAGCCGGTAAGGTGCTACGAACTCTGCGTCTAGGCTTCCTTTCTTATGACTTCAACGATCACCCCACCAGCCACCTCGTGGAGGGTCTATTTTTTTCCGTACGTAAAGGGCAGCGGCGCGCAACCGCAGCAGGAGGCGTATGGGGACTGGGTGGGCGCCCTCCTCTAGAGGTTGATCCCCTGGAGGGGCTTAACACGAGCGTATTCGATTCTGTAGAACTGCTGGTGTACAGCTATGGCAAAGACGACGGATCAACGTACGTACGTATGCGAGGAATATAAGGCAACACCCCTGCGCCATGAGCATCCTATACAACCATCATATTAAGACTGTCCCTCAAACAAACTATGCACGTCTGTACTGCGCACGTTACCATTTATAGATACAGGCGTAGGATCATGGACCTCGCCACGAGGTTTGTAGACGTGGTGGAATATACCTACGCGGACATCGCGGGCATCATCCGCGCGGACCGCGTGGATGTGCTTTTCGATATGCAGGTGCACACCATGGGCAATCGCATGCAGGTGGGTACTTATTTTTCAGATACGTACTGTATGTTATCGCTGATGCTATCCAACGTCGACGGCTCGTTCTAGAGCTGCGATGTAGCTCTTATCTTATGCATGACCATGACCGTCGCATGTAACCGTCAAACTCGTAATGACTCTCACATTTGTTATATTTGTGCAGGTGCTGGCCCTGCGCCCTGCCCCCATTCAGGTGAGCAGGGGTATATCGCACGTTTCTGTTTCAGCTGGTAGCTGGGTACTTAGTAAGCGGGCAGTGGCTGTACTGCTTCCTCCCTCATAAACGTACTTAATCGTCTATCACTTAAATCCCTTCCCATCGATTGTTGATCCACCGACATCTAAATGTATCTGCCTGTATTGCGCTTGGTAATTTGCTTGGCATTTGCAGATCAACTACCTTGTGTACCCGGGCACATCCGGAGCTCCTTTTCTGGACTACATCGTCACCGACAGCACAGTTGTGCCCCCAGAACAGGCTAGGTAAGTGACATAAAGGCCATGCTTGTAATGAGAATGGAGCCTATACCATGACTATTGACTTGCTATAGATGTATGGGTGGTTTACGGAGGGCTGCATATATATGCCATTGCTGTGATATTTAATGTTTGACGGCTCATCAGATAGCCGTAATGTAGCTCTATGTATGGATACTATTACACCTAACAATCAAACTCGTATTGACCCTTGCATTTTATACCTTGGCCTGCAAGGCACTTCTCCGAAGCCCAGGTCTTCTTGCCCTTTTCCTACCAGATTTCCCACTACAAAAGACACGACTCGCGAGGACTACAGGCAATGCTGGGCGCGGCGGAAAATGCATCGAAAAGTGATCGAGCAAGTGATGCACAACAGTTGTACGCTTCCATGCGGCGTAAGCTGAGGGCTGACAATGGTCTTCCGGTGGATGCGGATGCAGTGGTGTTCTGCAACTTCAACAAGCTCGATAAGCTGGATCTACTGGGTACGTTATTTGTAGACTTTATATAGAGGGTTGTAAGTCTAAGATACTACCATTATCATATTCCATGCTGAGAGGTGCATGTGAAAGGTCTGCTGTGACGTGCGATAGATGTATATCTATACCGTTATTATCATATTCAATGCTGAGTGGTGCATGGGAAAAGAGTGATGGAGTTCGATCACGCCCTGTGACGTGCGATAGACGTGAAAGGTGTGATGAAGTTCTTTTATGTCCTTGGCTATCATTACACTACAACCTCACAAAGCAATGATCCCAAACATCTATCGCACGTCATCCACTTCAGGCACGGTGCATGTGTGGATGAACATTCTTAGGAGGGAGCCGAGAGCGTTTCTGTGGCTGCTGGAGCCAGTGCGGGAAGACGCGGTGAAAATCGGCGATAATCCGGATGAACCGGACACAAACCAACAGGGTATGTTCGCCAAAGAGCATCTGCTGCAGGCGGCCATTTCCGCTGGATTGGCCCCATCGCGCCTCATATACGCCCCCCGGGTGGACAAGCAGCAGCACATGTACGTTTATTGGTGATCTTTACGGGTCTGCATCTCTACTCCATTAACATTGTATACAAAGCTGAGTGGTGCATATGCAAGGTATAATGTAACTCTACCAAGGGCTACATTATTACAAGCATATAGCATAACCATCATATTAGTAATGTACCTTACTCAAATATGATAACCATTTATACATCATTGTAGATACCGCCAGCAGGCTGCGGACCTGTTCCTCGACTCCTTTACGTACGGGGCCCACTCAACGGCCACGGACGCGTTAAGAGGAGGGCTGCCGGTGCTTACTGTGTGGGGCCCTGCCTTCGCCAGCAGGGTGGGCGCCTCGCTCTATCAGTCCCTTTATACGGAGCACAATAGACGACACACAGAACGGATTCTGGAAGTCTTTGTGCTGGATTCCGTGCGTGCATTTGAGGAACAGGCACTTCGACTAGTGCGTGGACCTGGTATTGATAGATCCGCCTTATCGACAGCTCGCGGCTACCTGGTCCGGACGATCAGGGATCAACGGGGAATTTTCGGCGAAGACAGCGCTGCGTTGCACCTGCTGCACGCCGCGGCCTGTCTTGTGGAGGCAAAAGGCGCAAAAAAAAATGAAGCAAACGCGGGTGAGTTGAACAGACTAACAACGGATGGGTTGAAAGCAGAAAAAAAAAGGAGGAATAACGCGCATATTGTCGTCTCACCTGAAGCCTACTGCTGCTGAA
>JACLAB010005178.1_pt1 | contig 38712 bp, 45 predicted proteins | sample 8027921 | NCBI WGS metagenome assembly JACLAB01 (sample SAMN15725117, study PRJNA655200) | protist metagenome | isolation source: fluorescence activated cell sorting (FACS) single amplified genomes of... | place: USA: West Boothbay Harbor, Gulf of Maine | collected 2000-07-19 | reverse complement strand
CCATTAATAATTTCTTTAACGTCTTTATCATTTCTAACACAAAGGATTATAATTTCTGAGGAAGTTGCTATATCAGAAAGAGACTCACAAATTCTGCCCTTATATTTTGATTTCCAGATAATAGATTTTTTATGACTTCTATTAAATACTGAAACTTGGAAATTGTTTTTAGAAAGATGTCCTGCCATTGGAGCTCCCATAACTCCAAGACCAATAAAGCCAATTTTATTCATTCTTGTTTTCATCTTCTTGATATTTTTTTAAGTCTTCCCAGTCATGAGGGGTGCCAGCATTTAGGGTAATATTCTTTTGTTGAGCTCTGTAAAGACTTTGAGTTCTTAATTTACCTTTGTTCTCTTCTTTGCCAAATAGTTTATTCCATCCATCTTCAAATTTTTCTCTTAGGTTTCGTTTAGCCATGCATTCTCAAACTATATGATCTTCCCTATCTTTTTTTGCTGTTCTTTTAATTCCAGATTCAGTTGTATACTCTTCGGTAATACCCTTTGCTCCTTCTCGTCCTTTTTTAGATATATTCATTAATGTGACTATTGAAGCACCAGAGACAGCTCCAATTAGGATTAATATTATTGCCTCCATGTTTGCCTCCTAATAATATTATTTTTCATTAAATTCTTTTTTAGCCTGATTATATTCTTCTATTATCCTTTCAACTAAGTCGGCAACGCTCGGATCATCTTTTATGCCACCTATTCCTTGTCCAGAACCCCATATATCTTTCCATGCTTTCGCATCTGTATTTCCACCTGATCCAAAGTTCATAGCAGACTTGTCAGCCTCAGGTAAATTATTTGGATCAAGGCCAGCATTTTTTATAGATGGTTTTAAATAATTACCAGAAACACCTGTAAATAAATTTGAATAAACAATATCATCAGCAGCGCTTTCAATTAACATTTCTTTATAGCTCTGATCTGCATTTGCTTCTTTTGTTGCTATAAAACGTGTTCCCATATATGCAAAGTCTGCACCAAGCGCTAATGATGATGCTACAGAATAACCATCACCAATGGATCCGGATAAAATTACTGTTCCATCAAACCATTCCTTGACTTCTCTAAGTAATGCGAATGGTGATAGTGCCCCTGCATGGCCTCCAGCCCCAGCACAAACTAAAATTAATCCATCAACTCCTTGTTCTGCAGCTTTTTTTGCATGCCGTACATTAATTACATCATGATAGACAAGACCGCCATAACTATGTGCTGCCTCAACTAATTCAGCCGGAGGTCTTAAAGAGGTAATAATTATTGGTACCTCATGCTCTACGCACGTAGCCATATCATCCATAAGCCTATCGTTAGATCCATGACATATCTGATTCACTGCAAAAGGAGCAACTTTTTTATCTGGATTTTGAGCTTGATATTCAGCTAATTCTTTTTTTATTCTAATAATCCATTCGCCCAATACATGTTGCGGTCTAGCATTTAATGCTGGGAACGATCCAATAATTCCAGCCTTACATTGTGCAATAACCAGCTCTGGACCAGACACTAAAAATAGTGGAGAGCCAATTATAGGGATTGATAAGTTATTTTTGATACTATCTGGAATAGCCACTATTGTTCTCCTTTAGGTTAATATTATTTTTTGGCTAGTCTATCATTAAATACCTCAAATATTTAAGTTTAGTCGCAATGGAATATATTAAAAAAATAACCATAGCAAGAAATGCAATATTTTATGTATTTTAAGACTATAATCCTCACTTTTCTAAAGCATTACTAACATGGATATAAATAAGTTAAGAAATATTGCAATCATTGCCCATGTTGATCATGGAAAAACAACTCTTGTAGATAAGCTGCTTAAACAATCTGGAACTCTCGATAGAAAGAATATGGATTCTGAAAGAATCATGGATTCAAATGATCAAGAAAAAGAAAGAGGAATAACTATTACTGCAAAAAATACTTCAATCAACTGGAATGGGCATCTTATAAATATAGTTGATACGCCAGGTCATGCTGATTTTGGAGGTGAGGTAGAGAGAGCTCTTTCAATGGTTGATTCTGTTCTGCTCCTGGTCGATGCAGTTGATGGACCAATGCCACAGACAAGATTTGTAACTCAAAAAGCTTTTGAAAAAGGACTTAAACCAATTGTAGTAATCAATAAGGTTGATCGCCCAGATGCCAGACCAGATTGGGTTTTAGATCAAGTCTTTGATTTGTTTGATAGACTTGGCGGAACTGATGAACAGCTTGATTTTCCAGTAATTTATGCATCTGCCATAGAAGGGATCTCTGGGCTAGAGGCTGATCAAATGAGTCTAAATATGACTCCATTGATGCAAATGATTTTGGATAAAGTACCTGCTCCGGAAGTAAACAAAGATGGTCCTCTTCGATTGCAAATTAGTGCTTTAGATAGTAATAGCTATGTTGGAGTAATTGGTATTGGAAGAATTAAGCAGGGCACCGTAAAGCCTAATGACCAAGTAGCAATAATTAGCAGAGAAGGTGAAACTAGAAAAGGAAGAGTTCTTCAGGTTATGGGCTATGAGGGCTTGGAAAGGGTTGAAGTTTTAAGCGCCGATGCAGGATCAATAGTCTGTATTACAGGTATAGATAAACTTAACATTTCAGATACTATATGTGACCCCTCTTCTGTTGAATCTTTACCGGCTCTTTCTGTTGATGAGCCCACAGTAAGTATGACTTTTCAAGTTAACGATTCACCTTTTGCTGGAAGAGAAGGAAAATTTATAACTTCAAGAAATATCAAAGAAAGATTAGAAAAAGAGTTGATATCAAATGTTGCCCTAAGAGTCGCCCCAGGCGATAGTCCTGATAAGTTTGTTGTTTCAGGAAGAGGTGAACTTCATTTATCAGTTCTTATAGAAACAATGCGAAGAGAGGGGTTTGAACTAGCTATATCTAAACCACAGGTTATTCAAAAAGAAATTGATGGAGAAATTCATGAGCCATTCGAGCAAATAGTAATTGACGTTGAAGAAATCCATCAAGGCTCTGTAATGGAAGAGCTTGGTCCTAGAAAAGCTGAGCTCCAAAGCATGGAATCAGATGGAAAAGGAAGAGCGAAATTAGAATTTATAGCGCCTTCAAGAGGGATTATAGGATTTAGATCTCACTTTCTAACTATTACCAGTGGAACAGGGATTATGACAAGTGTTTTTGATCATTATGGTCCTGTAAAAGTTGGTGAGATTGCAAAAAGGACAAATGGTGTTATGTATTCTATGATGGCTGGAAAAACTCTTGCCTATGCATTATTTAATTTACAGAATCGTGGAAAATTATTTCTAGGTCATGGTAAAGAAGTTTATATTGGTCAAATAGTTGGTCTCCATTCAAGAGATAATGACTTACCAGTCAATCCCACCAAGGCTAAACAATTAACAAACATAAGAGCTGCTGGAACAGATGAGAATCTAATTCTAGTTCCACATATCAAACACACTCTTGAGCAAGCTTTAGAATTTATTGAGGATGATGAACTTGTGGAGGTAACACCAGAATCTATTCGTTTAAGAAAAAGGGGAAGGGTTAGAACCTAGATTTTATTTAAATAGCGCAACTCATATCATTGCCACAACATAATGGTGATTTTATTTTTCCATTATAATTTGTGCAGTCTGCTTGTTGGCATTGTGATATTTTAACCTGACTACCATCATCTAAATCTAAGGCTCCATCAACTAGAGGGGTATCACATTCACCACAAGACGTTTTAACAGACATTCCACACTCATTACATTTGTATATAGACATATTTTTTCTTTCCTTATTTTTAATTAGACATAGCGTCTAATATTTCAAGTAATAAATTAATGATATCTAAATATATTTGGAAAGCCAAATTGAAAGCTGTATCCCAATCATTAATACCAAAATCTGACCTTTTTCTTAAAAGATTGAAGTCAACCAATAAGAACAAAGAAAAAATAAAAGCACCAAAAATGGCTTTAATTCTTATAGCAGATCTCGAAAATCCTTTAAATATCCTTACAAATTCAAAAATAATTAATCCAAGCAACGATATTAATAGAAACCCTATTAGAAATGAGCTTTCTGAAAATGAATAAATATCGCTATAACCAATAAGCCCAGCAATAAGAGTTACTAGAAAAACAATTTTTAAAGCATTAAAGCCATCATTTTCATCCATCTCAAGCATAATAAAAGCTAACAGTGGCCCAAATGTAAGACTAGAAATAGTAAAAAAAATCATGCCTGTTTGGGTGCTAATTCCTGTTGAAGCAAAAAAGGTGCATAATAATAATGTTATGGCCCATAAAAAAAATGCAGCATAAACAGTCTCCCCTCCCTGCTTGTCCATGTAGCCATCTTTGATAAGCTTAATTCTGTGATCTTTGTCCATAGCCATTTCAGTTATAGTCTCAGACTTAGTGGGATTATCTTTTGATGGAACCTGTTTAAACATTTCGCATGGATAGTATTTTGGAGCTGGAGAATAAGGAACTAAATCTAGCTGCCTATTCATATTCATTGATGCTCTAAAGTGTATTCCTGCAAAAGATGTATTATTTTTATATGCTTTTCTTGCTCCTCTAATACAATAAAAACAAGTACCTAAAATAATAGAAAGCTGACCACATAAAATAAACATGGTTTTAAAGAAAAGTGACGTTTCTAATAACATTAAATAATAATAACTGATTTACAAAACTGTGTATTAATAAAGGCAATTTAGGGGGTCTATTTTTTTAGATACCTAACCGAGTGGTCTTCAAAATGGCATTCTCCATCATCTTCAAACCCCTTTTTATAATGAAAACTTAAAGAAATTTCATTCCTGGGCAGGATGTTAACTTCACAGCACAAAGGAATACCTTCTTTTTTTGCAAGGTCATGTAAACGATCGTATAGATAAGATCCAGCGCCTCTTCTTCTATGACTTTCTTTTATAACCACTCTATCTATGTATAAAAATTTAACTTCTTTATTTTTAAAATACCTATAGTTTGGTGATTTATATTCAGAGCCCTCCCTAAAACATATAACAAACCCAATAATTTCATTGTCCTCAAGCACATAAAAGTTAACAGTGCTCATGTTAATGAGTTCAGATAAGCTATTTATCGACACTAGCTCACCAACTTCGGGAGTATTTTGTTGATTTAATAAATACAAAATATTCAATTCTTTATTTTCTGGAACTTCTGTAAATATTGACAGCCTTGTCTCATTGACTAAGTTCATTATTTAAATTTGAATGTTAGTTAGATTCAAGGTCACTAATTGCATCATTAATCTTTTGAAGCGGCTCTCTAATAAGCAGCTCTTTGGTAAGCGTATAACTTGGATGCCCCATAGATGCTAAATCTTTTGCTTTGAGCATTGCTGTTTCCATTAGATTCCCAGGATCAACAACCTCATCTATTAATCCAGCATCTATTCCATTTTCAATTGAATACATCTCTGCTCCTAGGATTGCTCTATATTTATGGCTTGGAGAAATTCTGTGGTTGATAAGTTCTAGGATAGGAGTTGGTATAACCATATTTGTTCTCATTTCATTAGCGCCAATCATAAAGTCTCCTTTAACGCCAACGCGGTAATCGCAACAGCATAGCAAGAAAGTTCCTAATGCAATTCCATGACCTGAACATGCTGCCAATATTGGTCTTGGAAATGAAAATAGTCTTGATAATAATTTAAATCCACTTAATGACATGTCCATGGTTGCCTGCATATCGCCTGCTGAAATAATTTTTAAATCAAAGCCTGCAGAAAACATACCCTGTCTTCCAGTAATAATTAAAGCACCACTTTCTAATGGAACTTTATCTAAACATTCATTTACATCTTGAATCATGTTTGGAGAAAAGACATTTGCCTTACCGTCATCCAAAGTAATTATCGAAATATCATCTTCGCTGGTTAGAGTTGCTAGTTTAACTGACATGGTTTTTCCTTTTAAATATGAAGTTTAGCAAATATTCTGATAATGATATAAATGAAATTTTAGGCAATTAGGGGGCAGTAATGATCGAAAGAACTTTTAAAGCTATGCATGCACTAGGTAATAAATTTAATGTTAAGGACTTTCACTCTGCTGTTTTGAGTCATAGAAACCCTCCTCTGTTCATGCTTGAGAGGAAAATTGATGAAATGATTTTTAAGTGCTTAACAAATAATTAATAATTTTCAGGACGCTTTGCTTGGTATTGCATAAAATATTCTCTGATCCAGGCCAAATCTTTTTCGATGTTTCCCGATGGATTATAAAATTTATCAAGGAGAATTTTCTTATTGCCGAAATCAAATGCGCCTAAAAATATTTGGCCTTCAACAGCTTTGGCAATTCTTAAAAACCCTGATTTCATCTTTTCAGTCTTTGCTCTTGTTCCCTCAGGAGACATGGCTATTAATGAACCATTAAGCTTTTTCATATTTTTTATTGCTACATCTGTAAGGCCCATGCCTGGTTTAGATTTATCAACAGGAATGCCGCCCATATATTTAAGAAATCTTCCTAGAATTGGTTTATTAAATAAAGTAAATTTTCCAAAAAATGTGATCTTTGCATCTAGGCCTAAAATAGCAGCAAAACCAAACACCCCATCCCAGTTAGATGTATGCGGTCCAGCTATAAGAATTAAATTTTCATTACCTGAAATTGATGGAACAACTCCCTCAACTTTCCACCCAAAAATTCTTAAAAAACACCTGGCTAACCATTGAACAATCTTTGGTCTAGAGGCTCTATACTTAAAAGGTATTTGTGTTCTTGAGACTATCTTGTTACTTTTCTTTGGCATTTTAAACTCGAGATCTATCTCTTAAATAGTATGGTAAATAAAGAGCATAACAGATCACGATAGCAGCTATATAAAGGTCAATTATATGAAAAGGTTCTGGCCTCATAAATGATGTAATATTGTTTCCAATAGGTTTTTCGGCCAAAAACCAATAATTGGTGCCTAGAACATAATTCATAAAATAAGTGAATAACAAAAGTATTGAAGCATAAAAAAGTGCTTTAGGTACATCAATCAAGTAAGGTCTTTGTTTATCTATTATCATCGCATAAGTGACGCCCATTAGAATCATTGTATGGCCTATTTGACTTTGTATGTAGCCAATATAGGGAAAACCATAAACAGTATCTGGAGTTAAAATTGACATTCCACCACCAGCTATACCAAAGAAAAATGCAAAAACAAAGAAATCTCTTTTTTGAGTAAGGAAATATAAAATAACAGCCATAGTAGAAAAATCACACAAGTGTAGCGGAAGGCCTTCCTGCCATTTATTGATCAATATTCCCTCTCTATAAAAATCCATTACCTGATTAATTAACAATAATAATATTATTAAATATGAAAAAAATTTTTTGCTTTTATCAGAAGAATTTTCAAAATATTTAGGCACAAAAATGGCCGCTAATATGCAAAGCAATACTGTAATTAAATGAGATGGGCTCAATAAAATTAATTCATTCATAATTGATATAAGTTTTTATATATTTTAACTTTATATAATCAAATTCGCCTAACAATTTATATTAAAGTATTGTATTTTAATGTAAAGTAAACTTGACATATTTTATTAATGCCTTATATTAATTTCAACAGAGGAGAGATATAAAATGGCAAAAATAACACATAGGGGTGGATGGGTAAAAATTTCGTCTTTAAACAAAAAGGATAAAAAAAATTATCTCATTTCCATAACCATGTTTTTTATAGGCGCAATCTTTTGGGGGATACACTTAACAAGCGTTGATGGGATTATGGGCCCTGCTCAAGATGTAGACCCAACCTCAACTTTCTTCGGTATTATAAGATTATTCATTGTGTTTTTTTGGGGTATGGCGGTATATTTTTACAATAAATTTCTTAAAACCCAAGATGAACTATTTCATAGGTACTCTTATTACATTGGAGCATGGGGCAGCGTTGGATTTGTGTGCTTTGGGATGCTAATGTCTATATTTTCTCCATATCTTAACTTTGTTGTTGGTTTTTATGAGTGCTTCCTTGCGTTTTGCATTGGAACCGGTATTGGTGGCTTTATATTTGATAAGAAATATTTGAGAGATGAACAATAATTTAAAAAATCTGCGCAAGATAAAAAACGTCAGTCAAAATGACTTGGCTGATGCTCTGTCTGTTAGCAGGCAAACAATTAATTCAATAGAAAACGGTAAATTTGATCCCTCCCTTACATTAGCTATTAAATTAACCAGATACTTTAATGTTTCTATAGATGAAATATTTACGTATGAGGATTAGTTAGATATAAACGCTCCCAAATTGATTATCAATAAAATCCTTCCAGGATATTGATTCTTGCTTAACAAAACCCGTAGATTTTATCTTGCCATTTAGGTACATATCCAAAACGCTACAAACACCTGAAGCGGTTGTAAGTTGAATTGCACTAAATGTTTCATTGCCATATATTTTTTTTAAATACGTCTTCTCTTGGAGCACGCCACCAATCTCACCAATGACTTTTACAAAAAAAACAATGACGTCGTTTGTGGTCCTGGGCACCTCCTTGTCAAATAGTTTTTCTAAGACATCTTTATTCTTTTTTAAGTGCAGATCATTGAATAAAAATTTCATATGATTGAGATGACCTGGGTATCTAATTGTTTTGTATGAAAGATTGTCAACTTTGTTTTCATATGTTTCACACATAGTTGCACAACCACCGCTGGTATTAAATGCCTCGTATGCCTCCCCTTCAATGGTTAACTTTTCAGCTCCCTCTAAAGGCATCACTTTTATAGATTTTCCTTCATAGATTGCATCTGCTTCGTTACAATATTCATTTATCAAGCCGTTTGTAGACCAACTCAAGTAATAGCTCATTTCATTATTTGTAAATCTAGGAAGCGCGCCGACTCTCATCATGACTTCTTTTACACTATCAAATTGATTGATCATTCCTGCTGCACAAATATTAATTGCGCCAGGAGCTAATCCACATTGCGGCATCATAACGCTTGAAGAGTTTATTTTTCTTATGAATTCTGTAGTTTCTACATCTTCAGTTAAATCAAAATACCCGATTCCCATTTCTGCAGCTACAGTCCCAATATTTTTATTAATTGCAAATGGTCCAGCAGATATAACAGCATCCATTCCCTGAAGAAATTCTCTTACCTGAGATATATCTCGAGCATCTAAACCTTCTGTTATATCACCATGTTTAATCTCATAATCTTCTTTTAAAAGCTGTTTAATTGCCCAGCCTATATTGCCCTTACCAATAATTGCTATTTTAGCTTTCATCAAACTCTACCCCCTGAGCTAGTGGAAGGTCTTTGCCATAATTAACTGTTGCGGTGACTCTTCTCATATAATTTTTCCAAGCATCTGAGCCTGACTCTCTGCCACCACCGGTTTCTTTTTCGCCTCCAAAGGCTCCACCTATTTCTGCGCCACTTGTTCCAATATTTACATTTGCTATTCCACAATCACTTCCTTCTGAACTTAAAAATAGTTCAGACTCTCTAAAATCATTGGTGAAAATAGAGCTGCTTAACCCCTGCTTAACGTTATTTTGCATATGAATAGCATCTTTGAGCTCTGTAAATTTTTTAACGTATAAAATTGGTGCAAAAGTCTCTGCAAGCATTTCATCCTCAACTTTATCTACTTCAACTATGGCTGGCATTACATAAAATTCTTTTGGATCAGAAACCTCAAGCCTTTGGCCGCCGTGAATTTTTACATCCTTTTCTTTAAGGGATATCAACACATTCTGCATATCATTAAAGCTTTTTTCAGAGATTAGTGGGCCTAATTGAGAAGTTGCATCCGAAGGATCGCCAATTTTTAAGGTTGCATAATATGCATAAAGTTTCTCCATAAATTCTTCATATATGTCCGCATGAACAAAGGCCCTTCTTAATGTTGTACATCTTTGTCCAGTTGTTCCTGCTGCTGAAAACGTCACTCCTTTAACAGTCAAATCTAAATTGGCTGTAGAACAAACAATTGCAGCATTATTGCCACCTAGCTCCAATAATGTTCTACCTAATCTTGCTGATACTAGTGGAGCTAATTCCTTACCCATTTGAGTACTGCCAGTAGCAGATATTAGAGGAATATTGGAATCTTTACATAAAGCTATTGCTTCTTCATTGCCGCCATTGACGATAAGAACTAATTCCTTGTGATCACCTGCAACTTTATCCCATATTTTTTTTATAGCATCAGCGCATCCTGTTGCATGAGGACTTGGTTTCCAAATAATACTATTACCGCATACAGAAGCTAAACAAAAATTCCAAGCAAACACAGCCATTGGAAAATTAAAAGCAGTTATACAGCCAACTACTCCAAGCGGCTGCCATAATTCTTGTAATCTGTGATCGGGCCTTTCGCTTGGCATAGTCAACCCATAAAGCTGCCTACTTAAACCAGTAGCAAAATCACACATGTCAATTGCTTCTTGGACTTCCCCCTCTGCTTCAGAAACAATTTTTCTTGCTTCTTTTGTAATAACTCTCGCTAAATCAGCTTTTTGATTTCTTAATTCATTGCCAAATTCTCTAATTATCTCTCCTCTTTTTGGAGCAGGTATGAGCCGCCATTTTTTCTGAGCCTCTTTTGAGGTATTTACTAGTTCATCATGGCTATTAAATTTCATTCATCTCTCCTTTTGAAATCTTAAAGATCTGATAAGCAGCAAAAATTCCAAAGATAACAACATATGACATATAAAAATTTTGTACTATAGGGTCTTCAATTGAACTAGCTAATGGGTTGCTCGGCGGAACCCTCTTAAGCACTTCAACGGTGGTTGGCAGCATGCTAAAGAAAACTGTTCCTGTTAAAGCTAATTGTTTTAAATAAATGTTTAAAGATCCAAAGATACTTTTTTTATGAAGAATATAAGCAAATAGAGCAGCCAAAATAATTATTACAGAAGTAAAATGAGCCATATTAAAGGCTCCAGTTGCTCTAAATATAAACAAAGAGGAGGCTGAAGTTATGACAGTAGCAATTAAATAAAATTTTGCTAAGTCTTTATCTATATAAATAAATCTATCTCTAAGCATAAGATAAAGCCCGGCTACTATGGCTGGGGTTCCAACAATAGTGTGAAACCATCCCATATAAGTAATGCCACCAGTCATATGTATATCTCCCCAATATATATATTATTAGAATATATTTTACTCTATTAAAGACAAAAGATATTTTTGTAATAGCCTTACTTTTTTTTCGCCACCGAAATAATCTATTTCTTCTGCGTCTAAGGTATTGATACTAGTAATTAAATTTTGTTTTTGTTCAGGGTGGTTATGGATTAGTGAAAGTGGTTGGAACACAACATTAATAGTAAATAATGAATAATCTTCATGAAATCTACACAATGTTTCCTTTTCAGATCTTATAAACCAATCAGATGGGTCAGTTTTGGGTAATGTTTCTTCTCTTGTATAAAACCTATTTGTATCGCCATGAATTAGCCAATTCTGCCTTGAAAAGGGCTTCATGATAGGTGCTTGTCTTATAAAGGTTTCTATTCTGTCTCCAATCTTTTCATTGAGTGTTGTAACTGGTTTATGTATTTCTCTTAAGGGTCTTCCAATCTTTGATTGAACATTCCAGTAGCTAGGAGAGCAAACACTAGCAGCCATGAGCTCTTGGTCACCATTAGATTTAATTAAACAAAGATCATCTTGAATAACTAAACTCATGTCAGCTATAAGGTCTGGGTACTCTCTTTTATCTACTCTGAGGTATTCTTCTAAAATATTCTGAGCTTCTAATGAGGATTGGGTTACAGCAATAACCTCTTGATAGTTATTATCTAATAAATCTTTCTTATGCTTAAAAAGACTGTCTCCAATTTTACGATTGAGCCATTCTTCTTTAGCTATAGGGATTAGGCCAAGTCTATATTTCTGTTTGCCGTCGCCCCAAGGAGGGTTGCTCCAAAAAGACTTGTCTGCTTTAAGCATTTATGCTTTTTCTGTTTTAGTATCTTGAGGAGATCGAAAGATTGGCCAGAATAATTGCGTTAAAGCTGAAACATCAGATAAATTTTCAACTCCAACCTCTTTAGGATATTTTCTTGTAATCTTTGCAGTGCCGAAGATCATATCCCATATAAATAATAGGTTTCCGTAGTTTCCTTTATAGTGAGTATTTTCATCATTGAGATGTTTGCCGTGATGAGCCCAATGGGTGGATGGAGTTGATATGGTTCTTTCCAAAACCCACATAATAGGATTCATCCATTTGATTTCATATAATTTTTTATCCCACCTCAAGTCTGTGTGTGCTCCAAAAATAACTGCCTGCTTTACCACTATATATACAAAATATACCCACCCAGAGCCCATATAGAATAATATTCCAGCAAACCATAATCCTGGCATTAATAAGTAATATACTAAAGCATTTCTATAGACAACTCTTATGGATAAATATTCTGAGTCATGATGAGCTCGATGAAGGTTGTATAGGACAGGTACATTATGACAAGTTCTATGCCACCAATATTGAGTTAGGTCATCAAAAATAAGGAGTAGCCCAAAAATAGCAAAAAAACCCCACTCAGAAATCATGCCCTTAGAGGATGGAAGAAAGGTTTCTGCAAGACCATAGCCTAGACCAAATACTAAAGGTAAAGCCAAAAAGTTTAATTGAAAAAATCCTACAAACTCAACAACCCCATCTTTTAGTCTCTGATTTTTCTTATTAAAAAAATTTGTGAAAATGATCTCTAGCGCCACTAAAAAACAAAATATAGATAAAACTACTATTTGATAGGTTTGCATATTCTAGAAAATTTTATGCTTGCCTTGAAGTATTTCTAGGTACATTTTGTGATCACCAATAAAGCTCCAAAAAGGATATGTAAAGGTGGCAGGCTTATTCTTTTCAACAAAAAAATGAGCAATCCATGCAAAACCATACCCAGCAAGAAGAGAGTAAAGCAAGAAAATAAAATCAAATGTCATAAAAAATCTTACGTACAAATATATTGCTATGCTTGTTCCAATGAAATGCAACAGTTTAGTTGTTTTATTACTATGTTCGCTTAAATAGTATGGGTAAAAATCTTTAAAATTAGTATATCTTTCCATTCGCTTCCCCTTTAATGAAATATTAAGATACCTTTATTTTTTGCAAGAAACAAATATAAAATTATCTTTTTTGCCTAGTAAATGAGGATGAATATAAGCGGCCTCTTTTTTAAGAAGCCGCAAAATGTTTTATTTAGGTGCTGCTGTGGGCTGATAATCGTAATATCCAGTCATAGGAATCATAAGATGAACATAAGGAGTTCCTTTAAACATCACATAAGGTGCTCCTGTTGTATAGTCAGTAGATTGGCCATCCATAGATGACGGATCTTTTGGCATCAACATTAAATGAGCTCCTGATTCAATAAAGTGCTTATGGCCTGCATCTTTTTGCCCGTCTGTATATGGTTTAAAGTTATCAACTCCCAAATCTCCATGAAGCATCCAAATCCAACCATCACCTGATAGTTCAGGCTTGGTATTAGACTTATAAGCATTGGCCCAGGCTACCGCATTTTTGTCAGAACAAGCTGCTGCTGATTCATGAGGATCTTTGAAACCCCCCATTGGCATTGGCATAAATGGCTCACATCTCCATCCATTCGTTCCCTCTCTTAACACCTTACCAGATGCACCTATTACAGTAGCATGATCACCGATAAATGCAGGTGCTGCTGAAGTGTAAGCTTTGATTTGCCACTCTTTTGAATTGCCCATATGGTCATGATGTCCGCCCTCATGATGGCCAGCATTTATACCAATTGATGCAAACAAAAATAACGCAATTATTGATTTATTCTTCATAATTTGTATTCCCTATTATTCAATATCTTAATTTAAGTATATATTTATAGCATCTAAATAAAAAATATTAAAATATTTAGAAATTATTTATTTAATAAAGTTATTTCTTCCATAAGACTTGATTCTATAAAGTGTTTTGAAAGGCATTTTCTGTATGGCTCTGCACCATATGCAGGATTCCCAACTAAAATCAATTTAGGAGTATTTGTAGTAAACACCCATCTTGTTCCTGTCTCAATTGATGAAAATATATAATGTGAAAGGACTTCAAACATAGTAGACCCGTCCCCTTCAGCTGAAAGTTGTATTGATGTTTTAATCTCAAGCGATGAATCAAAAATCCTATTTATATAATTAACATAAATCTCATCATTCATTTTTCCACAATCAATAAACTTGGGAATATTAGGGGACTTAACTTTGGTTTTAAATTCAAAAATATTTTGATCTTGTGAGTATTCTTGATTAATTATGAGTGGTATTTTTTGCAAGGCTTCATCTATATCAATATTTAGATAAATTATATTTTTTAGCTCTTTAATGGTGTTTGGCGGAGTATAAACATTCTCTTCTGATGTCTTCTGGCAAGAAAATAAAAAAATACTACTGACAAGTATTAATAAGCGCATTTCTTTATCTAATACTTTCTGCTATTGCCCTAAACATTGCCACATGAGCAGCTTTTGAGTATTCCTTTTCAGAAGTATATCTATGATTTGAAGATGTTTTAGCAATCACAACATTAGTTAATGGATCAATATAAATATATTGATTGTACACACCCGAGGCTGTGTAATCTGTATCTGGAAATCCAGGAACCCACCACTGCAATCCATACCCCCAAGGAGATGATGATAATTCAGACTCACCTGGCTTTAAATGAGGCCCATCAGTAGTATGAGATGCATCTACCCAGCTTGCTGGAACTACTTGTTCACCGTTCCACTTGCCCCTATTCAAGTAGAGCTCACCAAATTTTGCATAATCTCTCAAGGTAGCATTTAGCCCCCCAAGAGCCATCTCAACACCATTATTATCAACAATAAAAAAGGCATCATCCTCCATACCAATTTTATTCCATATTTTTTTATACAAGTATTCTTTTAGTGGCATTCCTGTAACCTCTGCAAGCAAGAATCCAAGCACTTGAGTGTCTATGCTCACATAATGATGATAGGTGCCTGGCTCCCTTCCTCTTTCAAGAGATTTTGCAAAATCTCTAAAAGATGATCCTCTGGCTGTTGCCCTTCCAAATCTATTTATATCTGATTTTGGGTCAGCATAGTCTTCATTAAAATCAACCCCTGAAGACATTTGTAGAATGTCTTTAATTCTTACTCCTTCATAGCCAGTGCCGTTAAAGTCAGATAAATATTTTGTAATAGGGTCTTCAATATTATCAATGAGTCCTTCATCAAGGGCTATTCCTACCAATGCTGATACAAAAGATTTGGTAACTGAAAATGCTATGTGCTTGCTGGTGGCTGAATTATTATTCCAATAATTTTCATAGAGCAAATTTCCGTTATGCAAAACAATCAAACCATCTGTTTTATAGTGCTCTAATTCTTCAGAAAGAAGTCTTTGCTCACCATCAAAAAAGAAAGTTTCTGGCAAAACAAAATCTCTCCTGGGAAATGTATATGGATTATCTGAGACAGGAATTGGTTCAGAAACAGAAAAAATTTTATCTATATTGATAAAATTTCTATCTATTGAATCCTCATTATATAAATTTGCTAAATGATAAAGCCTTGCAATTTTGGGTCCGTAAAAAATTCCAATAACTATCAGCAACACTGACAAAAGAATTAAAAGTATTTTATACATACAATTAAGTTAACATACAAAGATGTTAAATATAAAAAAAATTGATGACGCTTCGTTTCTTATTGGAAGAACTATTCTTGGTTTATATTTTTTTATATTTGGTTTTGCTAAGCTTTTTACATATCATGACATCAGTGCTTTGATGCTTCTAAAAGGAGTACCTCTTGTAACAATTACTCTACCAATGACTATTATAATTCAGACAGTGTTTGGTCTATTTCTAGTGTTTGGTAAAAATCTAAGAATAAGTGGGTTGATATTATTTGTTTTAACTTTTCTGATTAATTACTACATTCACAACTTTTGGGATTTAAGCGGAGATCCTTCGCAAGCTCATGAAATGCAAAATTTTGTCAAAAATACTGCTATTGCTGGAGGGCTCTTAATTCTAGCAACGAAAGAAAATAACTAGTCGATTTGCCTCGGTATTCTGTACATAGCACATATTTTGTTGCCAGATGGATCTAGCAAATATGCTAGATATAGTTGAACGCCTCCACCCTCTCGAATACCTGGAGGGTCACATAATTCGGGATCAGACCCCCCCGAATTCTTTCCTGCTTGATACCACTCGTCTACCATATCTGTGCTTGAGGCATTAAATCCAATCGTGGCACCGTTTCCATGAGAGGCTTCTTGGTTGTTAATTGGTTGTGAAATTATGAAGCTATTTTTATTGTTAACGAAATAAACATATCTTGTATGTCCATCATGATTTAAGGAGAGCTTACCTGGCCTTGCGCCTAAAACTAAAAGAGTCTCATCATAAAATACTTTTGACTCTTCTATATCATTTGCACCCAACATTACATGACTAAACATATACAACCCCTTAGTTTAAAAATTATTGTTTATAAAATAGTACTACATCTTTAGTAATTATTTCGGATTTCCAGTCTCTTTGTTTTCCTATAACTTCAAATGTTTTTTTTGCATAGAAAACTACGTGGGTTGGATCTCTTCTGTAATACCATTTATCAAAAGCTTTTCTTTCGGTTAAGAAACATGTCATAACACCAAGCCAGCCTTTGGATTTTAATAGGCTGTTTAATGAATCAAATTCTTTCTTTGGACTAAAGAAATGTTCTGCTGTCTCCGTACAGGTTATAAAATCATAAGTTTTTGAGAATATTTTTTTATTTGGATAAAAAAACGGGTCATATAAATCAACCTCAAAGCCATCTTTGTTTAAGATGTCTGCAAGAGCAGGCCCGTGACCGCATCCAAAATCTAGACCACAAGAACCTGAATAAAGTTTTTCTTTTAATGGATTTGTTAGTTTAGATAGAAAGTCTCTATAGCCAATATCTTCAATAATATTTTCATGTTCTAGGTACCTCTCTTTTTCAGAGGTTGCATCTATGTGATGCTTGCTATCTAAAAATATAACTTCACATGAGCTGCAATGCCAATATAAAAGATTATCTGAAGTGTTAAAGGGTTTAGTTAACTTGCTTTCGCAAACTACACAATCTTGCATATTAAATGAACTGGGTTATGTGGTCTGTGACCTATTAAGCTCTTTTTTCAACCTAGCTCTAAAAGAGAAGTCATCGACTGTAATAGTATGTCTAGGTGTGTCTATTTGCTTAACATCCGGTTTTGCAATCTCCTCATCAATAAGTCTTTGAATTGACTTGCGTGGCTTCCAATTACCTTGCAGATGCTTTGCAGCTAATTTCGATTGTAGTTCTGCTCCAGGCCATATGCATCCAAGGGGTTGAAATAAACCAATAAAATATAAGTTGTTGACGTCAGCAGGAATCATTCTATGTAAGAGAGGCACTTTACCCTCCTCATAATTTATAAAATCTTTTTCAAAAAAGGGATGTTGTATTTTAAATCCTGTACAAGCAATTATTGTATCGAACTCAGAGTTTTGGCCATCAATAAAATGAACTGTGTTTCCATCTAGTCGCTCTATATCTTTGTATGGTGTTACTTTTCCATGGCGAACTGCATAGTAAAGTTCTGAATTAACGGTGGGGTGTGTTGCGAAAAGATTTTGATCAGGCTTTTGAAGTCCGATATCTTCGTTTTTACCTTGAAATATTTCAAGCATCATTTTTGTAAATGGTGCTCTTAAAAAAGCAGGCATCCATCTATTTTTTAAAGCATATAAGTCAACAGGCAAGCCATACATAAACTTAGGAATTAAATAATAGCCTCTTCTCCAACTAATAGAGGTGGACTTAGAAACTCTTGCAGTCTCTACTGCAACATCGCAAGCAGAATTTCCTCCACCAATAACCAGAACTCTTTTATCAACAAATGGTGCTGAAGATTTGAAGTCATGGGAATGAATCATCTCTCCAGAAAATTCTCCTGGATAATCAGGATATCTAGGCCTATGATGATGTCCATTGCATACAACCAATGCATCATAAGTATCAGAAAATATCTGCTCGCCTTTGAGATTTCTCCATTTAACAGTCCAGGTATCATCTTCTTTCTGTTTGCAATCCAAAACTTCAGTTCCAAAATGAATTAACTTTTTTATATCAAAATGATCAGCATAATTATTAAAATATTCTAAAAGTTCTTTGTGAGATGGGTAATCTGAAGCAGAATTTGGCAAGGGATAATCTTCATAAAAGGAGGTGTATTTCGAACTAATTATATGGGTCGTCTCAAAAACACTTGAATGTCCTGAAGGATCATTGAATCTCCAATTACCTCCAACTCCTTCGCATCTTTCAAATGCTGTTACATCAAAACCTGCTTCAGCAAAGTTTTTTATTGCAGTTATACCAGATGGACCTGCTCCAATAATTGCTACTTTATTTTTCATCATCAATTTTGTTTTTTAATATCATATAATCTTACATCTAAATAAGGTTAATAAATAAAATTCTGTAACAAGCTTAGCTATATCTAATATATGACAAAATCAACTAAAGTAGATGATGTAAATTCATTTGAAGATACTTTAAGTCGAATTCTTAATCTCCTGGATTATGATGAGCAGCAGTTTATTTATTTAACGGGTGCCGCTGGAACTGGTAAAACCACCCTTATAGAAAAAGTTTTAGAAGAAAATAACCTTAAAAAAATTGTTGTTGCTCCTACCGGTGTCGCTGCATTAAATATTGGTGGTAGTACAATAAATTCTGCTTTTAGGATTGGTTTTGATACTTTTCCAGTTATACAAGAATCTAATGATCCTCGATTTAAAAAATTATTAAAAAAATTGGAGCTTTTAATTATTGATGAGATTTCAATGGTTAGAGCTCCAATGCTTGATGCTATATCTGAAACTTTAAAACTTTATAGAAATAACGATGAGCCTTTTGGTGGGGTCCATGTTCTTGCATGTGGTGATCTTTTTCAATTGCCTCCAGTTGTTAAGGATAATGAAGTTAATGCAATAGATGAAAAATATGAGTCTGTTTATTTCTTCAGCTCAAATAGTTTTAAAGAGATAAAGAATCCATCTTTTTTTGAACTTACTTATTCTTTTAGGCAAAGCGAGGATGAGAATTTTTATTCTCTTCTTAATAATATTCGTTTAGGAGAAAATCTTGAAGAATCAATAAATCAAATTAACCGCGCCTGCTTTAATCCGGATTTTGACAATGAATCTTCTCTTATAATCACCACAAGAAAGTACAGAGCAGAGCAAATAAATGAAGAAATGTTAGATTTCATAGAAGGGCCAGCCACATCAGCCATGTCTGAAGAATTTGGAGAGTTTAATGAAAATGATCTTCCAGCACCAAGGAATTTAAGAATCAAAAAAGGTGCAAAGGTAATGTTTATAAAAAATGATAGTGAAGATCGATGGGTAAACGGCACAATAGGAGAGGTTACTAATTGTTCAGACAAAAAAGGAAGGTTCTTAAGAGTTCAGGTTGGGGATGATATACACAAAGTTAAAAGAGAAGAGTGGAATAAAATTAAATACGTTTACGATGAATATAATGACGAGATGGAGGAAGAAATTGTTTCGTCCTTCAAACAATTTCCTATTAAGCTTGGGTGGGCAGTTACTATTCACAAAGCTCAAGGATTAACTTTGGAAAGTTGTTCGATAGATTTAGGCAATGGTGCGTTTGCTACCGGTCAAACTTATGTAGCTCTAAGCAGATGTAAGACTTTAAACTCTTTAAATCTATATCAAGAATTACAAGTTAGAGATGCAATGGTTGATTCTGCTATTACAAATTTCCACGAAGAAAATTTTTAATGTTTCGATTTTATCCTTCTAAGATATAGCACCCCAAATAAAAAGGTATATAAGTACCCTTTTAGCTTGCCATGAGGAGATTTATTAATAATCTTCCTATAATAGATACATTCTATGAAATGAATAAAAAACCAAGCGAAGACTAAAAAATAAATAATCTCTATCATTTAATTTCCAGGACTTTTTTCATCCTTGAACTGTTCTTTTTTCTCAAGACTAACCTTGTCCTTGAGGCTCATAATATATGCAGCTGCAGAAAGAATCAAAATTGCTCCAGACTCTCCAATCAGCATTAGCGCATCCATTTCTTTGCCTTGCATAATTATTAATCTACACAAAGCTGTTATCGCAATAATAATAGGGAGCGTTACAGGAATCCTGCTGGTGCTATAAAATGCTCCAACCATCCCTATTATCTCAACATAAATAAATAGCATAAATAAATCTGAAAGAAGTATCTCTCTTGATTCATACATAAAATATAAATACTGAGCCGCTGCAATACATGTTGCGATTCCAATAATTGCCAAAAGAACCTTCTCACTAGTTACTGTGGTCCAATGAAGGCCTCTGTCTGTAAAGGGTAGTTTTAATTTCATTGTTCTAGGATATCTAAACTTTATTAAATCGTCTAGCTAGCGGAGTTTCCAGTTTCTGCTTCTAATAATATATCCTGAGGAATTTCAAAGGCGCTCCTATTTAAAACCCATGATTTGGATATATCACCTACCTTAAGTTCTGCATATAAATGCCCAAACTTTCCAGGTCTTTTACTTGTAGCATCCACTGCTTCATAAATTAATTTATCACGAAAATGTTTAAGTTCTGGCAAAAGCAGTATTACCTCTTCGTATTCTGAAAAATATAATGCAAGTGTTGCTGAAAGCTGTGATGCGTTAGATAAATGAATAAAGCCATCGATTTGATCAAGTTCTGTAGTTATTAATCCGCTACTTTTTGAATTATTCCACTCTTCAGGTGTAAGAATTTTATATAAATTTTCTTTCATTTTAATAAACTCATCCTCATTAATTGAGCAATAGTATGTTGATATTTAAACATAATTAAAAATATTAAAACGAATAAAAATATGTCAAACTTTTAAAAAAATTACTAAGGGTTGTATGAACTTCAAAAAATTTGCTGAATCAAGAAAAAGCGTCAGAGGGTTTTTAGATAAACCAGTTCCCAAAGAGCTTGTTGATGAAATTATAGATGCTGCCAAGTGGGCACCTTCTTCATACAATACACAAACATGGCATATTCATGCAGTAGCTGGTGAGGTATTAAATAAAATTAGAGAAGGTAACATCGAAGAAACAATGGCTGGGAAACCTCATGTGCGTGATTTTCCATACAAGGAAGAGTACGAAGGAATTCATAGAAAGAATCAAATCGATGTTGCTATCCAACTGTTTGAAGCAATGGGCATTGAAAGAGACGATAAAGAAAAACGTATGGATTGGATGCTGAGAGGATTTAGGCAATTTGATGCACCAGTTTCTTTGGTTCTAACATATGACAAATATCTTGAACCAGCAGCAATTAGTCAGTTTGGTCTTGGTTCATTGGCATATGGAATAATACTAGCTGCTTGGGAAAGAGGTATTGGGTGTGTCATTAACGGTCAAGGCATAATGCAGTCTCATATTGTTAGAGAATACGCAAAAATTCCTGATGATCAAAATATAATGATATGTATAGCTATGGGCTATCCAGATGAAAGCTTTGCTGCAAATGACGTTAGATCTACTAGAGCCGACAATCAAGATTTTGTAAAATATATTGGTTTTTAAGCAAAATGAATATTTTGACTGTGTTTGCTTAAAGCTTGATATCAAAAAATGTTTCAACAGTCATATGGGCAACGTCCTGTAGGAAGTTTTTATCTACATCACTAATTTCATTAAAATAATTATAGTCAATCCCTCTTGGTGATTTTTGTGTGATGCTTGCAAATACAACACAAGAAGCTAAATATGTTCCTAGCAAACTAGGATGACTGCCGTCAAAAGATTTGTGTAACTTGATATTTGGGTTAATTTTATATGCATTTTCAAATGCAATGCCTACGGGAATAACTAAAGCATTATTATTTGCGCCTGCATCAATATACATTTTTTTAATATCTTTAATCATTTGGGGATTTGCTTTGTTATGCGGCTCTACATATGCATGTATCATGTATAAAGCTGCTTCAGCTCCTGATTGATGAATTTTATTAACAGCTTTTTTTATTTCGTTTGAAAATATTTTTCTTTCAGATTTTGTATTTGTTTCGCCACTTCCGCCTTGCAAAATAACAAGTTGAAAAGGTTGATCTGCTCCAATATTTTTATGTTTAAGTGGGTGATCTATATTGTGATGCCATGATCTTGAACCACTAATAGTTACAGACTTATAGTTGGTTGTATCTATTGTATTTGGATATATTTCATCAAGCATTCGTCTTACATGGTTGTGTAGACTATCATTATAATAAAGATAACTATTTCCAATAAAAAGTACTCGTTCTGGTGTTTTATTAATTAGTGAATAGGTCTGCGTATCTGATGCAAACATAAGGTTGGCAATAAAAAAGAAACATATTAAGAGATTTTTCATTTTAAAATTTTACCTTAATAAATAAATAAATAAATAAATGAATGAATGAATGAATATATTAAATTTTTAATTTATTTTTCTTTTAAAGGTGGTCCAAAAAATAAATATATTGCCTCTTTAACACTTTGAGAATTTTTAATGTCTTTAAACATTGAGGACCAACCCATAAAGGTAATTTTAATAGGATTGAATGTATTAACATTCTTAACAAGGCCAAATTTAACTGGTTCAATTTCTGGCTCAAAAGTACCAAACATTTTGTCCCAAATAATCAATAAATTACCATAATTTTTATCAATGTATTTCTCATTTGAGCCGTGATGTACTCTGTGATGTGAGGGTGTATTGAAAATCCATTCAAGTGGGCCAAGTTTATTAATAATTTGGGTATGACCAACGATTCCCCATAAAGTACTAATAACACCTGCTACTGCAATAATAGTCGGATCTAAGCCTACAAGCGGGAGTAAAATAAAAAAAGGAATCTTTGAAACTGGTCCAAACCAAGCCTGCCTAAAAGATACAGCAAAATTCATTTCCTCGCTTGAATGATGACTCATGTGAATGACCCATAAAAACCTTACCCTGTGTGACATGCGGTGGTATATATAAAAAACCAAGTCTATTAAAATGAAGGTCAATGCCCACAATGCCCAAAAAGGCAATGCTTGACTTAAATCGAAAAGCTTAAATTGGTATAAATAAAAATGAATTGCTAGCGTCAATCCCTTAAAAGCATAAACCATAATAATATTTCCAGCTAACAGCCCTATCGTACATAAAGTATCGCCTTTTTTATAAAGTGATTTTTTATTCAAACTAGATACCACTACCTCAAAAAGAATTATCGCGAGCACAATTGGCGCTCCTATTGCATATACTTCATTAAAGGTGAGATTCGTCATAATTTAAATTATTTATTAAAGGTGCTCTATAAGCAAGGTTGGAACATTGTGAGTATGGGACTTTATTGTTGCTACTAAAGTATTCTCTTTAATTCCTTCTTTGATTGGAGTGATATCAACACCCTCATCTAAAAGTCTTTTATGGGTTTCTTTAATGCTTTGTACTTCCCAAGCAAGACCCCATAATTTGTCATGAGGCTCTTGGCTATCTTTTTTTTCTATCACTTCAATGGTGGTTTTATTAAATCTAAAAAATAACATTCTACTTTTCCATTCTTCAACCACTTTGTCTAATGCAAGCCTTATATTGAATAGATTTTTGTATATGCTTTTGAACCCATCTGCATCATTTGTATTTATAACTATATGATCTAATTTATTTGGGCTGGATGCATTGGTGTTAATTTGCAAAGGAAGTGTTCCTTCTGTATGTTGAATAATGAAAGAAAAAAGTCCTCTAGTTAACTCTGGAGGCAAAAATAAGTTTTTCCATTTTCTGATATTGCTATCTTTAAAATTGGAGCCTTCTCCTAGTGTTGGTTCTGCGACGATGTATCCTTTTTCCCTGATAGAGCTCACAGCATCTTCAATATTCTCTGTCCCAAGAACTAATCCGATTAACCCCTCGCCGTCTTGATCAAGATAATAATTCACAAGCGCGGCACCGAGGCCTTCTCCTGTTGCTGATAAAAGTTCAAAATATGTATTTTCAAAATTAAAAAGAGAATTACTTGTTCCCAATTCTTTATGTTCGCCCCTCCAAACAGGATCTTTCCCAAAAATTTTTTTATAGCTGTCCTCTGCTTTTTCTAAATCTCTAACAGCAACAATTAAGTGATCTAAAGTTTTTATCATTTGCTAGTCATTCCTTAGGTAGGTTTGCTTTTAAAAAAGCTAACATATTCTCCCCCATAACTTTTCTAATTTCAGATTTGCTCAACCCCTGATCTAATAACTCATAGGTTATAGCCTCTAACTCTGAGGTATCGAAACCTGGTGTAATGGTGCCATCAAAGTCTGATCCTAAAGCAACATGTTCAGCTCCTATAAGATTGACACCAAAGATAATGGCCTCGGCTACTGACTTTGGAGTATTATCACAAATTGCAGCATCCCAAAAACCTACACCTATTAAGCCCCCTTTTTTTGCAATTTCTATCATTAGGTCATCGCTTATGTTTCTTGGTGATTTGCAGTATCCATCAAAGCCGGTATGACTAACGACAATTGGTTTGTTTGAAATTTTTAATACATCTTTCACGACATTTTCTGAGGAGTGGGAGACATCGATAATTATATTTAGTCGTAACATTTCTAAAATAGCTTGTGTTCCAAAATCTGTAAGCCCCTCATTTGTTATGCCATGTAGAGAGCCACCCAATTTATTATCAAAAAAATGCTGAAGACTCATCATCCGAAAACCATGATCATATAAATTTTTTATGTTTGTTATATCGCCATCTAGAGCATGCGAACCCTCTGTTCCAATTAATCCTCCAACCATCTCAGAATTATTGATCCTCTTTGATAAAAAAAGTTCAAGATCTTCTTGGGACTTAATCAGTATAAAATTATCTGGGTATTTTTTTGCTAGTGTATGTATTTTACTTGACTGATATATTGCTCTTTCGTATAGACTAGTCCATGTTTTTACTGGCCATCTTTGAACAATAGCTAAGGCTGTAATGTTATCTCGAGCATTGGATTTGTTACTGTTGTAATTTTGTCCAGCAGGTGATTTTGTTACTGTTGTAAACATTTGAAGAGCGACATTGCCTTGTTGCAATCTTGGTATATCAACATGACCATAATCATATTCCTGCATCAGGTCTCTGTTCCACAGGGTGCTGTCGGCGTGCCAATCACCAACAATCAATGTTTTATGAAATTCCTTTGCGGCCATAGATGTTTTAAAAACTGGGTGATCAGTAACTAAGTTCATGTTGCGATCAATCATAGATGGTAAAATTAAAAGAACTGAAAGAGCTAATAAGATTAAAAATAAAATAATACTTATTGAGATTCTTTTGTGAGATCTGACTTTCATCATATTTATGTCTTACAAACTGGCAGCAGATTATGTGTTTCATATTCTTTTAAATTAAAACTATCATCAAATGATTTTGAATCGTAAATATCAACGCTTTCAAAATGCTCCTTATATCTTTCAAAAAAATCTAAGCCAGGTTCATGCATCATTCTGTTTATGGGATCTCTCTTTTGAAGGTCTTTTGTTTTATTGTGAATAATGGGAACTGGCAACATTGCAATGCCATTTTTTCTTAAAACTCTTCTAATTTCACCTATGGCTTTTTTGTCATTTTCTGGATATTCAAGAACGTGGGAGGCAAAAACAAGATCAAAAGATTCATTTGGAAATGGTATATCTTGGACATCAAATTGATAATCAACGTCCTGACGATGTAAATCAGCAGAGGTATAGCTCTTATAATTTTTTATAAAATATTTTCGTAAAGAATTTTCGGGAGAAATATGCAGTACCTCAACCTGTGAGGCTTTCTGTTTGCTGTATATTGATAGTAATGTTAAATAAGCCAGTCTCACTCGCTCTAGTTCTCCACATTTGGGGCACTTAGCATGAGGGCGATTATTTTTTCTCATGAATGCACCATGATAATTACATATTGGGCAATTAAATTTATGATCTGAGTTCAAATGTAAAAGTTTAAAAAAAGGAGCACGAAAACCCTTTAAAAAATACTCTATTTTTTTATATCGCCCATTGTTATATCGAGGAGATTGAATATTTTTCATATTCTAAAGCTTTTTAAATAGTAAAGTCATCCTATCGCTTTCACCGATGGCGATATATTTTTCTTTATCAATAGTCTTAAGTCTAAGATTAGGCGGGAGCGTCCACACTCCTTTTGGATGATCTTTGGTATCTTTTTTATTCGCATTAATTTCAGATTTTGCAATTAGGGTGAAACCATGTCTCTTTGCCACCATGATGGCGTGCTCCTCTGAAACATACCCACTCTTTTTCATGTTTTTAATTGATGTGCCTTTGTTGGCCCTGTGCTCAACAACTCCGAATACTCCTCCTGGCTTAAGAGCCTTATAACTATTTGCAAATATAGAGTCCATTTGTGGACCCAGCCAGTTATGAAGATTTCTAAATGTAAGTACTGCATCAACACTTTCTTCTTCTGCAAAACTTGAACTTAAATTCACTATTTCAACATTTGCATACATGGGGCTGGATGCTATTTTCTGTTCAAATTTTTCTCTACTTTTTTTAAAATACTCAACATTAGAATCTTTATCAAAATGTGCAGCAATAAGAATTCCTGGCTCATGTAAATAATTAGCTAAAATTTCAGTATACCAACCGCCCCCAGGAGAAAGTTCAATAACTTTCATATTTGATTTAATTTCAAAGAAACTTAATGTTTCGTATGGATTTCTATATTCATCTCTAGCCATATTTTTTGTGCTTCGACCATGGCTCTCTATTGCTGCCTTTAAGTCATGTGAAGACGCCGGCAAAATAAATGAAAAAAGAATTAAAAAGACTACTGATTTAGATGATATTTTCATTTATACATTCTAAACTCAAAAAACGTGGTTTTGAATTTTTAAATTCTATTTAACACTTATATCACTATCAAAGTTGATCTCTATAACAATGGTTGATTTGTTTTATATGTAACGGTTTCTTATTAATTATTTTTTAATCTTTGATATAAAGATAAGGAGCCTTTTAAAAACCAAACAACAACTACCCCCCACCAAAGAACAAAAAACCAATCATTCTTGTTTGTACCATTCCAATCCAACCATTCAAATAAAAATGCTTCTACAAATAAATCAAATGATAGAAGAACAAAAAAACCAAAAATCCAAATCAACAAAAAATTGAGATTACTAGGTTTATTCTTAGGCCATGGCATACAAAATCATTTCACAGTTAGAAAGTAAATGATCACCCTCTATAATCCTAGCCATGCTAGAAGGGCTATAGCGCCCATTAAAATAGCTCCCGGCATTTTTAAAACTTCTCTATTTCCAATACCAAGAATAAAGAAATAAATTGCTCCTAATATATTCATATAAATTATTGGATAGGCGGCAATAGCAAACTCAGGGTTGCTTGCGATATACATTAAAGTGCTACCAGCTACAAAAAGAAAAATAGTATGGAATTGCCATGAAAACATACTAAGAGTTTTTCCTATAGGTTCTAAATTGCTTTTATTTATATTTGTTTGATACATTTTCCCTCCAATAAAGCCATGAAATACCATGCCTAAAAAAGAAAGTATTGCACTTGAAATTAAAAACCAATTATTCATATTAGTTCTCCTTAATTAATATGCTTAATATTATTCTAAAACAACTGAAATTTTTTGACATATTTTTTAAAGGAATTAATTTTTAAAACAAGTGCAGAATGTGGTATTAAAACAAAGGTTGGCGTTAATTTACTCCACCGTAACAGAGTGTTTTGGAACAGTGATTATGGTTTAGGGTAAACAACTTTGAAATACTCTAATATTAGTGTCATATTTTTATTAAACTCTATTCCAAATTCTTCGCATTCACGTGTAAAAAAATCAACATGCGCTTTATTCCACCAGGATAAAGATTTATCACCTTCTCCTTCTTTATGAGCATGAAGATCTTTGACTTCTGAAAATTTTACCTCTTTTGTCTCAGTGATCTCAACAATGCAAACAGGAGCATGGTCCCAGCTTGTCACAATGAGTAAGTCACCTGACATTGGTATATCGTAATTAGTATATTTATAACTTTCTTTTAGAGAACAAGAGGCAGTTTTAATACCTGAAAGAACTAACTCTGCACATATATTTGCGTTTTCTTTGTCAGAACAAAAATAATCTGCTGATATGTTTTTAATCTTAGACTTTTCTATTGGGTCTAAGGTTAAAAAAAACTCATTTACAAAATTTTGAATATTCTTGTTAAAAATTTTATTCATTGTTTCAAATCACTGCTCTAAACTACTCGACAGTGACTGATTGGTTTTGAACAGAGAATTAGATTTCTTGTTCTTAAATGCTTTATGGAAACTCTGATAGAACTTGATATATTTTTCTTCCATTCAACTAGATTCGATATTAGTCAATACTATCTTTCTCCAAGCAGCATTAATTTTATGTCTCCTTCACAAACGAAACTTAGGTAAATTAAATAGATTGCTAAATATGGGGCACCAAGGAAAAATGCTCCTATTGCAAGAAGATTTCCCCTTAATGTAAATTTGTTTCTCCATGCAGTCCAAAATGCAGACATAAGGAGAAAGGTTAAAAAATCTAGATTAAATTGCCCTTGCCAATTTAGGTTATTCATTTCTCCAAAAAAGGTTGGAAGCAAAATCAATATTCCCTCACTTTGGATAACTGGCAATGTATATCCAATTACACTAAGGGCAATTATGAGAAGAAAAAGTCTAAAAATTTTCATAAAATATTTTTTTAATTCTCTGTTTCAACTTACTCGACAGTGACTAACTATTTTTAAACAGTGATTTGCTCTCATAGTTCAGTTATTTTTATTCATAAATTTTTTCATCAATTTATTCTAAAAGTTTTTAAAAGTTTTTTAAAGGTTCAATTTTTAGACGTTTTGAGTTTTTCCTGACCAACCAGGAAAAATTTTTTATTCAACAGTGACGGAGTAAGTGAACCTCGACTTTCAATCTCCGCTATTCCTGCGATGTTTAAAAAGATTGGCGTTCCGTTGCATGAATTAGTCATATTTTTACAACTTTACTCATAGGGAGTTATTAATTTACCTTGATAAAGAATATCTAATTTGGAGTCTCCGTTTATATCATATACAACATTATAAATTTCAGAAAACACATGTGCTGCTGAATATCTTTCTTCGCTATTAAGAATTGTGTGAGAAGTTAAATCAGAATAATTCATTGATGAGCAATTTATAGCTTCACTTAGATCTAAGTCTTCTTGGCTGGTCATACCTTTAATAACTAAGTTAACCTCAAAATATGCTGTACCCCCTCTATTTCTTAAATAAACATATATATCATCTTTGCCATCATTATTTATGTCTCCTAAATTTCTTGCTCCACTAATTTGAACACATGTGGGAAAAGATATTATTGATGAGTTATTTGGATTGTTTATATCAAAAGTATTTATTCCAATGGCAAGCTGGTTATGTGAAATTATAATCTTTGGTTTACCAGGGTTATAGGGTGGTGAATTATAGCTTGAGTCATATGTAAGTGGGCCTGGTTGAGAAACTATGATTATAGGAATTTTATTGCCATCGCCATAAAAATCAGATGTAAATATATTTTTGTATGAATTATCCCCTGCAGAATAATTAAAATTACCATTGTCTTGAAGGCCAATACCCTTTATGAAAATCCAATAAGACTGGATAATTTCAGACTGATTACTTTCTTTGGGTGAACAATCTTGTTGATCTGTAATATCAAAACTTGGATATGTTACCTCCGTATTTATATTTTGATAATTTGCTTCATGAGGTAGTTTGATTACTTGTCCAATCAGAGAAATACCATCGATAAAATTAGTTCTATTATTGCCGGCATATTGATCATCAACTAGAGGGCTGTAATAATTGCATTGCATATTTCTTGATACAAAAAGCAAATCTTCTTTATCTGAAAAATTTAAACTGCTTACAGGTAGATCCCAAGAGAATGATGTTGAGAAATTTAATTTATAACTAGAACCAATAATATTTAAATCAGTATATTTATCAATATCGCTTGATAAAATCACATGGTTGCTTCGATGAACGAAAAGATCATCTTTTCCATCAGAATCAAAATCACCAACCTCAAGATAATTTGCAAAGTAATTTTGCGAACCGGTATCTTCTATTACATATATTTTTTCAAATGATGAAAAATTGTTACTCCAGTTTTCGTCATTAAATATGATCTCATCATCTATTATGTGACTTACTCCAACTACTATAACTTTTTCTTTTCTGGTTTCTGATCTTTTTTTTGCTCTAAAGACTATTGCATCTTCATTATTAAAAAAATTCTTAAGCAGCTTGGCTCTTCCAGTTAAGTCACCAGTGAAATCATTCTGGCAACCGTTATCACAAAAATCACCTATGTTATAAAATTGTTGCTTATATGGATTTGGGAGTCCTGAATGTATTTGACTAATCGGAAGTTCATAAACATTTACTAAATAATTTTTAGAATCTTGTGTACAAGAGTCTTGGCATGATTCATCGTTATAACCTCTTTCTGAAAAAGATATTAAGTAATTTGACCCAGAATAGTTAATAATTTCGTGGTCTTTTGCATCGCTGTCAAATATGTATGTTTTACCAACTTCAAAATTATCTGATTCATCATCTTCTATACTTACAGAGAATTGTTTTGAGTCGGTGTTAGTGCCATCGGTGACAGAAATTGTGATCTCATATATATTGTTTTTGTCTGAGTCATCTGGATTTTCATAGTCAGGAGTTTGTTCAAAAACCACCTCTCCGCTTTGGTTAATTGAGAATAATTCCTGGTCACTCCCGCCTGAAATAGAAAAATTTATCGAATCATTATCAGGGTCTGTTGCTGTAACTGTAAATGCTGCCGTTTGATTCTCATTAACTTGATAGTTAAATACTGAATTTGTAATTCTAGGTGGATTATTAGTTGGCTGCAAATTTCCTGAATCTCCACTACCTCCACCACCACCGCCGCATGAAACTATAAAAAAAAGTAGTAAAAAAGCTAATATTCGCGAATTTCTTTTTTTTGCTAGCTCAAAAGACATGAGAATTATCATGGCATATGATCTTACAAAAGTCTTGTAAATACATATATAAGACTGCTATCGTTCTTATGAACCTCTTGTTATCTCCTCTAACACGAAAAATTGAGTAAAATTTTAGTGAATTTTTTTCCGAGAATTCTTCTTATAGATTTCTGAAACCCCCGCAGAATGCGAGATTAAAACCAAAGTTGACGTTGACTTATTCCACTGTGACTGATTTAGCTAGATTCCTTGGCTGATCAATGTCGGTCCCTCTTAATAGAGCAACTTCATAAGACAGTATTTGAAGCGGGATGTTATAAACGATTGGTGTCATAAAGAAATCACATTTTGGCATATGAATTAAATGTCCTGCCTTCACATCCATATTGACTGATGGGTCTGCAAAAACATATAAAGTGCCGCCCCTCGCTTTTACTTCCTCAAGATTTGAGATTAATTTTTCTGCTATTTCACTTTCTGGAGCTAAAGCTATAACGGGCATATTTTCATCAATAAGTGCTAGTGGACCATGTTTTAATTCACCAGCTGGATAAGCCTCAGCATGTATGTAGGAAATTTCTTTAAGCTTTAAGGCGCCCTCCTTTGCAATGGGATAAAAGATACCTCTTCCTAAAAATAATGCATTATCTTTGTTAGCAATACTCGGTGCTATTTCAATCATTTTTTCTTTACAAAGAAGTGCTTCTGCAATGGTTTCGGGAAGAAGCCTTAGTGCTTTAATAATTCTTCCTCTTAAAAGAGGGTTTAAATTTCTGCTTTTAGCCAATGAAAGTGCAAGCAACATTAGTCCGGCTAATTGAGTTGTAAAAGCTTTTGTTGAAGCAACTCCTATCTCAGGGCCGGCATTAGTAAATAATGAAAAATCTGATTCTCTTGCAAGAGAACTTGTTGGAACATTACAAATAGTTAAAGAAGCTAAATAATCTTTTTCCCTTGCGTAATTAAGTGCTGCCAGTGTGTCTGCTGTTTCTCCAGATTGAGAAATGGTTATAAGTAATGAGTTCTTGTCTACGTGAGGGTTTCTATACCTATACTCGCTTGCATAATCTATTTGGCAGGGCAACTCAGCTATTGAAGAAAACCAGTTGGCAGCAACTCTACCCGCATGAAGGCTGGTTCCACAAGCAACGATTTGAATGCGTTCAACCTTTGAAAAAAGATCACTAGAGCCAAGGCCAAAAATATTGTCTAAAACATCTTCACCACCAATTCTTCCATCGATAGTGCTTGATACTGCCTCGGGCTGCTCATAGATTTCTTTTTCCATAAAATGCCTAAAGTCGCCTTTAGAGGTGGCTTGGCTCGAAATATCTATATGAGTTACATCTCTTGTGACTTCTGCTTTTGACGAATCATAAATTTTATATTCTTCTGCTGATATGGATGCAACATCGCCGTCTTCTAGAAAAATAAAGTCATTAGTAAGTTGGGCTATTGCCAGAGGGTCTGAGGCTGCAAACATTTCATCTGTTCCAAGGCCAATCAAAAGTGGTGACTTGTTTCTTGCTACAACTAAATTTGAATTATCTTTCAGATCGATTGCTGCTATAGCATATGCTCCATCTAATTTTTCTTTTGCAAGATACATAGCTTCGATCATTGAATTGCCTTTGTTGATAAAAAAATCAAGCAAATGAGCTATAAGTTCAGAGTCTGTTTGGGATGTGAAATCGTATCCCTTGGCAATCAAAGATTCTTTAAGTTCCACATAATTTTCAATAATCCCGTTGTGGACTATATAAACAGATTCTTTTGATTTATGAGGATGAGCATTTGCTTCTGAAGGCTCGCCGTGGGTTGCCCATCTTGTATGGGCTATGCCAAGTTTGCTTTTTGGCTTCTCCTCAATCATCTTCTCTTCAAGCAGCTGAACTTTACCAACACTTCGAAGGTGTGCAATAGAGTTTTCTTGGTGAAGCGCGATTCCAGCAGAGTCATATCCTCTGTACTCCATTTTATGGAGCCCTTGAACTAGCAGTTTTCCGACATTTCTAGTTGATGCCGCAGCTATAATCCCACACATATTTAATCCTTTTTCTTAGACCAATTTTCTTTATTGTTTTGTTTGCTCCTTGCCACACCCAGCCCATTATCTGGAACATCTTTAGTGATTACAGAGCCTGCTGCAACGGTTGCATTTGAACCAACTGTTACTGGTGCGACGAGTGCTGTGTTACTCCCAATAAAGCTGTCATCCCCTATGGATGTTTTATGTTTCTTAGTGCCGTCATAGTTACAAGTTATCGTTCCTGCACCAATATTGGTTGATTTACCGACTTCTGTATCGCCAAGATAAGTAAAATGATTAGCTTTTGAGCCTTCGCCCAGTGTTGAGTTTTTTGTTTCTACAAAATTTCCAACTTTAGCAGAATTTTCAATTTGGCTGCCCTCTCTTAGTCTGGCATATGGGCCTATGACACAGTTTGAACCAATCATTGCTTGATCTATGTGAGAAAAAGCCTCAATTTTTGTATCGCTGCCTATTGTTGCATTCTTTAGTATCGTATTTGCTCCAATAGATACGTTATCTCCAAGAATGATATTGCCTTCTAGTATTACATTAACATCTATTGAGCAATCATTGCCTGTCTGAACGTCACCCCTGACATCCAGCCTTGACGGGTCTGCAACAGTAACGCCATTGTCGATTAAATCCTGTGCTTTCATGTCTCTGTATAGTGCCTCTAGCTCAGCTAATTCAGCCTTATTATTAGCACCCTTTACTTCGTTGTTAGATGCTTCATGTGTTTTAATTTTATACCCTTTTTCATTAATTATTGAAATTAAATCTGTAAGGTAATACTCTCCGACGGCATTATTATTATTAATTATTGATAAGCCCTCATCTAAAAGAGACTTGGGCCCGCACAAAACGCCTGTAAATATTTCATTTATTTCTCTTTCTACATCTGTTGCATCTTTCTCTTCAACTATAGATAAAGCATTTCCGCTGTCGTCTTTAGCAACCCTTCCATAACCATATGGATTATCTAAGACGGTTGTCAGTATTGATAGGGAGTCATCGGATGTTTCTATTAATTTTCGAAGAGTATCTTCTTGTATAAGAGGAACATCTCCATATAAAACCAGCACCTTTGATTCTTTTTCAACCTGAGTTAGTCCGCACTTAACCGCATCACCTGTTCCAATTGCTTTTGGTTGTTCCGCAATGCTTATTTCTAGATTATATTCATTTGCTTCTTTAATTACAGAGTCTTGGTCAAAGCCAACAACTAATGTAATTTTGGGGCTTATCTTTCCTGCTGTTGTACAAATTTTATGCAGCATGCTTGTGCCGCCAATCCTTTGAAGGGATTTAGCTCTTTTTGATTTCATCCTTGAGCCCTCTCCGGCTGCAAGAACTATGGTATGTACGCTCACAATAAATTAAAGGTTAAATGACTACCTTACTGGTTTTTGCGTAATTTTTGAATAGTTTTTAATCTAGCAACTGCTTCGGCTAGCTGAGCGGAAGCTTTAGCATAATCAAGGCTTGCATCTTTATTTGCTAGCTCTTTTTCAGCAGCTTCTTTTGCCTTTAGGGCTTCTGACTCATCAAGACTCTCAGCTCTCTCAGCGGTATCAGATAAAACAGTTACTAAATCTGGCTGAACTTCTAAAAACCCGCCAGAGCAAAAAAATGCCTCTTCTTCTGATCCGTTTTGAACCCTAACCGGTCCTGCAGCCAGTCCTGTTAATAAGGGTGTATGTCCAGGAGCAATACCAAGCTCACCAAGAGTTCCGGTTGCATAAACCATAGTAGCCTCTCCGGAATAAATCTCCTCGCTTGAAGAAACTATGTTGATCTTGATAGTACTCATACTTATAAAGTTTTTGCTTTTTCTACAGCTTCTTCGATGGTTCCTACCATGTAGAAGGCTTGTTCTGGTAGGTGATCATAGTCACCGTTTAATATTCCTTTAAAAGCTTTAATGGTGTCTTCAAGAGAAACATATTTTCCAGGCGTGCCGGTAAAAATTTCAGCAACAAAGAAAGGTTGTGATAAGAATCTTTGTGCTTTTCTTGCTCTTGCTACTAATTCTTTGTCTTCTTCGGAAAGCTCATCCATACCAAGAATTGCAATAATATCTTTAAGCTCATTATATCTTTGTAAGATTTGTTGGACTCCTTGGGCAACATCATAATGATCGTTACCGACAACAAATGGGTCTAGCTGTCTGCTTGTTGAGTCAAGCGGATCTACAGCAGGATAGATTCCTAGCTCAGAAATTTGTCTTGATAGAACAACGGTTGCATCTAAGTGAGCGAAGGTTGTTGCAGGAGAAGGGTCAGTCAAGTCATCTGCCGGAACATAAACAGCCTGAATAGATGTAATAGACCCAGTCTTTGTAGAAGTGATTCTCTCTTGAAGTGCTCCCATTTCTTCAGCAAGTGTTGGTTGGTATCCAACAGCTGATGGCATTCTTCCTAACAGTGCTGACACTTCAACACCGGCCAATGTATAACGATAAATATTGTCAATAAACAATAGGACATCTTTACCCTCATCCCTGAAGCTTTCAGCCATAGTTAATCCTGTTAATGCTACTCTCAGTCTGTTTCCAGGAGGCTCGTTCATTTGCCCATATACCATAGCAACTTTAGACTCACCAAGGTTATTAATATTCACAACACCTGATTCTTGCATTTCGTAATAGAAATCGTTACCTTCTCTGGTTCTTTCGCCCACACCAGCAAACACAGAAAGACCTGAATGTTGAAGAGCAATATTGTTAATAAGTTCCATCATGTTAACTGTCTTACCAACACCAGCTCCTCCGAATAAACCAATTTTTCCACCCTTAGCAAACGGGCACATTAAATCAATAACTTTGATACCTGTTTCAAGAACATCATTTGAGGCAGATTGGTCTGTGTAGCTAGGTGGTTTTCTATGAATTGGCATCTTTTGTTTTTCACCAATGGGTCCCTTTTCATCGATAGGATTTCCCAGAACATCTACAATTCTTCCAAGAGTCTCAGGTCCTACAGGAACTGATATGGGTGCATTTGTTCTTGAAGCTATAAGCCCTCTTTTTAAACCCTCGGTTGCTCCCATAGCAATTGTTCTGACAACACCATCGCCAAGCTGCTGTTGAACTTCAAGGGTTGTGCCACTCTCATCAATCATTAGTGCTTCATATACTTTTGGTATGTTATCTTTTTCGAATTCGACGTCGATAACCGCTCCAATGATTTGTGTAATTATTCCGTTGCTCATATTTTTCTCCTTAAACTGCTGCTGCGCCGCCAACTATCTCTGAGAGCTCTTGTGTGATAGCTGCTTGTCTTACGTTGTTATATAAAAGTTCTAATTCTTTGATTAAATCGCCAGCATTATCTGTAGCGTTTTTCATGGCAATCATCTTTGCTGCTTGTTCGCATGCATTATTTTCTATTACTGCTTGATAGACCAACGATTCGATATATCTTGTAAGCAGGCCGTCCAACAATTCTTTTGCCTCGGGTTCATATATGTAATCCCATTTTGATGGACTTGAATCATCTTCTTCTTCTGGTGCGAGAGGAATTAATTGCTCTACATTTGGTTGTTGAGTCATGGTGTTTACAAAACCATTTGCACACAAATACGCTTGATCTATATCACCGTTCTTATGCATATCTAAAACAACTTTGGTTAGTCCAATTAAGTCATCCGGGTTTGGTTTGTCACCTAACTTTTCAGCGACTGCAACCACCTGCCCACCAACAGTTTTAAAAAATCCAGCTGCCTTAGTTCCTATTAGAGCAAAGCATGATTCAATTCCTTGTTCATTAAGCTCAGCTGACTTCGCTATCACTTGTTTAAAGAGGTTTATATTAAGTCCCCCGCACAGGCCTTTGTCAGATGAAACAACAATAAAACAAGCTTTTTTTGCTGATCTTTCTTCATAGAAAGGATGAGGATATTCGGAATTAGCTAAAGCTATATGAGAAATGACATCCTTAATTTTTAAAGAATAAGGCCTGCCCTCAAGCATAGTGTCTTGAGTTTTTTTCATTTTGCTTGCAGCAACCATTTCCATAGCCGAAGTAATTTTCTGCGTGCTTTTTATGCTCGCAATCTGCTTTCTTACTTCTTTTGTATTAGCCATTATTTAAATTAAAATGTTTGTGTCTTTTTAAAATCTTCTACAAGTGCTTTAAATTGACCTTCAATGTCATCATTCCAGTCACCTGTTGAGTTTATTTGTTTCTCTAACTCGCCTTTTTCGGACGTAAGATATCCATGAAGTGCTTCTTCAAAATCTAATATTTTATCTACTTCAACATCTGCCATGTAACCTCTGTCAGCAGCAAACAAACTTAAGGCCTGTTGCGCCACGCTCATAGGGGCATATTGTTTTTGCTTTAATAGCTCTGTAAAAGCTTTACCATTTGCAAGTTGCTGTTTGGTTGCATCATCTAAGTCTGATGCAAACTGTGAGAAAGCCGCTAATTCACGGTATTGTGCTAACGCCGTTCTAACTCCACCAGCCAACTTTTTCATAATTTTTGTTTGTGCCGATCCACCAACCCTAGACACTGAAAGCCCTGGGTTAATAGCCGGTCTTACTCCTGAATTAAAAAGCTCTGTTTCTAAATATATTTGCCCATCAGTAATTGAAATAACGTTTGTCGGAACAAATGCCGACACATCACCTGCAAGTGTTTCAATAATGGGTAAGGCTGTTAGTGACCCTGTCTTGCCCTTTACTTTTCCTTCAGTAATTTGTTCTACATAGTCTGCGTTAACTCTAGCAGCTCTTTCTAATAATCTTGAATGAAGATAAAAAACATCACCAGGATATGCCTCTCTTCCTGGAGGTCTCTTTAAAAGTAGTGATACTTGTCTATATGCAACAGCTTGTTTTGATAAATCATCATAAACAATTAAAGCGTCTTCACCCTTATCTCTGAAATATTCTCCCATGGTACATCCAGCATAGGCTGAAAGATATTGCATTGGTGCTGGATCGGCCGCTGTGGCTGAAACAACGATGGTGTGCTCCATTGCTCCATACTCTTCAAGCTTTCTAACAACGTTTGCCACTGTTGATTGTTTTTGTCCGATAGCCACATATATACATTTAATGCCTGTTCCTTTTTGATTGATAATTGCATCAATAGCAACTGCAGTTTTGCCTGTTTGTCTGTCACCAATAATTAATTCCCTCTGGCCTCTTCCAATTGGCACCATGGCATCAACAGCTTTTAAGCCTATTTGCACTGGCTGATCAACTGATTGACGAGCGATAACTCCAGGAGCCACAACTTCAACCGGCGATGTCCTCTCAGCATTAATTTCTCCTTTTCCATCAATTGGAGCTCCGAGAGTATTTACAACTCTTCCAAGCAGGGCTTCTCCAACAGGAACCTCTAAAACCTTACCCGTGCAAGTAGCTTTTTGTCCTTCAACAATCTCAAGATAATCTCCCAAAACCACGGCGCCAACAGAGTCTTGTTCTAGGTTAAGAGCCATGCCCTTTGTTCCGTTTTCAAATTCTATAACTTCACCGTACATAACATCTCCCATACCATGTATCCTTACAATACCGTCGGAGACACTAACAACAACGCCTTCGTTTTTTCTTTCTGCAGAAAGATCAAGACCAGC
>JACLAB010011065.1_pt1 | contig 38747 bp, 25 predicted proteins | sample 8027921 | NCBI WGS metagenome assembly JACLAB01 (sample SAMN15725117, study PRJNA655200) | protist metagenome | isolation source: fluorescence activated cell sorting (FACS) single amplified genomes of... | place: USA: West Boothbay Harbor, Gulf of Maine | collected 2000-07-19 | reverse complement strand
ATCAAAATTAAAGCTGACTAACACATCAGCTTTAATTTTTTACATCTTCAAAAGAATTTATCCTACGAGTGAATCAAGAATAAGTTCTACAGAACGTGTTGAATCATCATTTGCTGTAATTCCATATGTTGACATTGTTGGATCACAATTTGAATCAAGTAATGTAATTGTTGGAATACCTAATTTTTTGCATTCTTGAACAGCATTTTTTTCATGTGGCTGCCCGACAATTACAACAAGATCTGGTAATGTTGATAAACCACGTAAACCTCCAAAAAATTTTTCAAGGCGTTCACGTTGCTTTTTAAGTGCAAGGATATCCTTTTTTGAAAAACCTTGTGATTTTGCATCATCAGTTAATTGACGATCTAAACGATTTAACTTTTCAAGGCATGTAGACATTGTTTTCCAGTTTGTTAAAAGTCCACCAACCCAACGTGTATTTACGTAGTGCCCATTACATTTCTGAGCTGTTGCCTCAATAATTGGAGCAATCTGTGTACGTGTTCCAACAAATAAGACGTTTTTTGAACGATTTAAAACAACACGTGCTTTTTCAAGATCGTTAAGTGTTTGTACAAGATCAAGAATATGTACACCATTTTTTGTTTCATAAATATATGGTGCCATTTTTGAGTTCCAACGGCCAACTTGGTGACCGAAGTGTACTCCAGCTTCTAAAAGCGATTCTAATTTCGTCATAAAATAAAATATCTATATAAAAAAAATTAACATTCACAAAGGGGGAGTAAACTCGATTTAATCCTACCTAGTTTTATTCTACCAAAAAACTATAAATTTTGTATAGCAGCAAAAATAAAGACCCCTTTGAAAACTTAGCTTAAACATAAAGTCCTGTTCCAGCTGGAATTAATCGACCAAGAATAACATTTTCTTTAAGACCAGTTAACCAATCAATACGACCTTCAACAGCAGCACGTGTTAATACTCGTTTTGTCTCTTGGAAACTTGCAGCAGCAATAAAACTTTCCGCAGCTAACGAAGCACGTGTAATACCTAATAAAATTGGACGATATTGTACTTGAACAGTACCTGGTTTACACTCAAAATGTTCCACACGACGTAAATCAACAATATCTCCAGGTAATAAATTTGTTTCACCAGGATCAACAATTAAAACATAAGTTGTCATTTGACGAACAATGATTTCAATATGCTTGTCAGAAATAAATACACCTTGAGAACCATAAACCGCTTGTACTTCATTTACTAATAAACGACGAATTTCTTGCAAACTACGGCGACAGCCTTCTCGTAAACCGTACGTTTTTGAATAAAGTAAAAATAACGTTGCTAATTGCGCATGCACACTTGAAAGAATTTTCTCTACCGGTTCGCGTGCTTCTAATAATTCATCTACTTTCGGGAGTCCTTGAACAATATCTCCCGCTGTGGATTCTTCAGATACAAGTGTACCAAAAGCAATATTCTTTTGGATTAAATCACCATGATCCACAAAAAGAGATGACCCATGAGACATGGCATATGGATACACACGTCGTAAAATAATATGTTCCGAATTAATATGAATTAATTGCCCTGAATAAGGACTTTGAACTCCTGGAAAAATTTCATCACCAACACGAATATACTCACCTACTTGTACAAGACATGTTTGGCCTAAACATGCAAAAGCATATTGATTCGTATTAGTAATCGCTAAATTGGATAAACGAATCTCACCTTCAACACTATAAATAAAATTACGTGCACCAGCTGGTTCTGGAGAAGCAAATAATGTTGGACGTGCGTCATAAACCACTGGACTTAAGTACTGACTTGCATTCGTTACTACTTTGTGGCGTGGAACCATTGGCACAAATTTCGGAAAAATACTACGATGTTGAGATTCGTGAAACGCCACTGATTCCATAAGATTCATACGAATTGCATTCCAAAAAACACCGGAAGGCGAATAACAAGTATGTAGTGGAGTCATTGGAAACGTTTGACAAATACTTAACCAATGTTTATAACCCGGAGTTGGACAGACAGGTGCAACTCCCTTTAAAGAAGAAAGTTTTACTACGTTTGATAAGGATTTATCACAACTAGAAATCGTTTGTGTTGAAAACGTACGTCGGACAAATGAATGATTAGTACTTTTACGAAAACATTTTTTACCAAGTGATGTTAATTTAGGGTTTTTCCATCGGTGTGAAAATGTACTAGATGTTAAAGTAGTACATCGAACATTCAACTTTACTGACGTATCATTAACTGCACCACCACAATATGAGACTGAATTAATATTAGAATGTAACGAATTGTAGAAACTTTGTTTTGTTGTTAAAGAAGTTTTTAAAACTTCTGTTGTGAAAATTTTAGACTCGAACACTGAACATGCTGAGACTTTTACCGTAGCACTTGAAGGAAGAACTGCTGTCCGATTTGAATAAAGGAAAGAATCAAGATATGTTTCAAATTGAGATTGAATTTGAATCGCATTCTTCACTAAAGCAAACGGCTTTTTTTGATTCGAGCGTAATACAGATTCATATTGTAATAACTTTGATACATTGATTTTATAATCAATTGTAGATAGTTTTGATGTATAAGAATCTAATTTAACATAAGCATTATCTGCAACAAAAGGTTGAAAACCTTTGTGAAAATAATCACCTTGATAACTTTGATTATTACGTAGTAACTGTCCTGATAAAATCCAAATAAAGCCGTATCCAAACACACGATTCTGTTTTTGTTTTTGAATACTTTTTTCAACCAAACTTACGCTATTTTCAACAAGGTCATTTTTAGAATATGATTTAGCTAAGGATGAAAACTTAACATTATCAAAATATACTTGCCCTGTATCTGGTGCTAATAATTCTTTTTTCCCCGTTGTAATATTAGTATCAATTTCATCATCTTGGAGATCAGTTTCCACTCGTGATAATTCTGCCAGACTTTGATGAAACATTACATATTGACCTGGATACACAAAAAGAAGAGTAAAAGCTGGGAAACGTAAAATAACTGATTTTGAATGTTCAGGTCGAGTAATTTTAATAGAGATAGGAACAACAGTTAAAAATGCAGGTTCACCATAACGACTAATAACTTTGCGCCCACGTGGTACACCACCATAAGATACAACCCCTGAATAAGGAGCATATACTTTTTCAGTGGCTTCACCAGCAAATACACCACCAGTATGGAATGTACGCATAGTAAGTTGGGTCCCAGGCTCACCAATTGATTGTGCGGCAAGTACTCCGACTGCTTCACCAAGCTGAACAAGTTTATGTTTTGAAAGATCCCATCCATAACATAATTGACAGACAGAATTTAAACGACATGTTAAGGGTGAACGAACAACTACTTTAGGTAAATGAACTAATTTTGTTGCTAAAGCGGGTGAAATTTCTGTATCTTTACGAGCTAAATATTTTCCAGTCTGCTCGTCGATAACGGGCTGTAAAAGTACACGACCCACAATGTTTGCACACTCATGTTTGGGAGATGGTGCAACTTCTAAGCCTTCTGTTGTTCCACAATCAAATTGTTGAATAATTACACTTTGTGCAACATCCACTAATCGTCGTGTTAAGTATCCAGAATTGGCAGTACGTAAAGCTGTATCAACTAAACCTTTTCGTGCTCCATAACACGAAATCATATATTCTGTTACTGTTAATCCTTCACGGAAATTACGTCGAATTGGGAAATCTAACACTTGGCCTTGTTGATCGGCCATTAGACCACGCATTCCAACAAGTTGGCGAACTTGAGAAATATTACCACGCGCTCCTGAAAAAGCCATCATATACACTGGATTAAAAATATCCGTTTCGCGGAAATGCGCAATCACTTCATTTTTTAATGTGTCATTGGTTGTATTCCAAATATCTAATGCTTTTTCTAATCGCTCTACTGCAGTAATTTGGCCACGGGTATAACGTAAATCATTGTCTAAAATATCTTTTTCTGCATTTTTTAAAAATGCAGATTTAACTGGGGGAATACGTAAATCATCAATACCTAATGAAATCCCAGCAGTTGTTGCGGAGTGAAATCCAAGTGTTTTTAAATGGTCAACAAAACGGGTCGCTTTCTGTGTTCCATAATTAAGCAAAACCCATTTAATTAAACGCTTCATTTCACTTTTATCAACCGTTCGGTTACAAAAAAAGGTTTTCATAAATGAGAGAATTTAAAATAAGTCGTCCTGGTGTAGTACGAACGTAATAAGTGTGTGTACTTGAACAATGAAGTTGCGGTACACGTGCAAAAATTGGATTCGATTGAATAAGCGCAGCAGAGCTTGACGCTACTAGATGAACGTTTTGCGGCACTGGCCAAGATTCAACCACCCCCGAATCATAAATAAATGTATTATGCCCATTTGGCTGAATACGCACTTCTACTGGCAAGGGTTGTTGTAAATCCGAAGGTGCCGGTGCTTTTACCCAGACTAAGTCATGAAGTTTTAACGCACCAAATTCATAACGCTGTAATGCTTGGTCAAACGTTTGAAAAATTTTAAATGCGGATTTTTTCAAACTAAACTTGTTGTTATTTTTTTCAATACGCGGAGGTGTAGAGCGTCGTGTAGTTAAATAATAAAAACCAAGAATCATATCTTGACTTGGCACAATATTAGGTTCACCCGTTGCAGGCGAAAGCCAGTTATGTGTTGCAAGCATAAGTAAACGTGCTTCAGCTTGGGCTTCTAAAGAAAGTGGAATATGAACAGCCATTTGATCGCCATCAAAATCAGCATTAAAGGCTGGACATACAAGTGGGTGTAATTGAATAGCACGACCTGAAAGAAGAATTGGTTCAAATGCTTGGATTCCTAAACGGTGAAGTGTTGGTGCGCGGTTTAGTAATAAAGGGTGCGCATAAACCACACGTTCCAAAATGTCCCATACTGGTTGTTTACGTTTTTGAATCATATTTTTAGCTGCACGAATATTACGTACAACAGTATTCTCTAAAAGCGCTTGAATAATAAATGGATGGAATAACTCTAATGCCATTTCACGAGGTAATCCACATTGGTGTAAACGTAATTTAGGACCCACTACAATTACTGAACGACCTGAATAATCTACGCGTTTCCCTAAAAGGTTTTGACGGAAACGACCATGTTTTCCTTCAATAATTGCTGTTAAAGATTTAAACACATTTTTATTTGGTCGCTGAGCAGGTTTTTCTAAACGTCCATTATCAATAATGGCATCAGCAGCTTCTTGTAATAAACATAAATCATGGCGAATTAATAAATCTGGTAAAAATTCTGCATCAAATAAATTACAAAACTTATCAAATCGAATTTTACGATAAATTAAACGTCTATATAAGTCATTTAAATCGGAAGCTGCGAAACGACCACTAGACATTTGAATCATAGGTCGAAGATCCGGCGGTAACACAGGGAATACGGAAACAATCATCCATTCAGGACGTAATTGCTTACGAGCTAAAAGTCGAACATAATGAAGACGTTTTGATAATTTTTTAATTTTAGTACTAAAGCCACGAGTACGTTGTCCTTGACGGGTAAGCTTTAATAATTTTAGCGCTCGTTCATTTCGAGCTAAACCCGAAATGTTAGGATTACGGTTAAGTTTATCAGCTCTACGGCGTAACACGGTATTATAGTCTTTTACTGTTTGGCGTAAACGCGTACTTAACATACGTTCCATAAACGGCAAATCTAACTGACTTAATAACATATGCATTGCTTCTGCACCACAATTTTCTGTCGTACGTGGTTCCATTGGGAACCCGTATTTCGTCTCTTGTTGATCATTTTGAAGCCAAGCATCTGTATTCCAAACAGCTTCAATATCTGCATCCTTTGCTGTAAAATTTACAAGAGGATCTAAAAAAGCTGATTGTTTACCAGCCGGTGTTTGCCCTAAATAGAAATGAATAGCTTCCCAGTTATCAATATAAAATTCAGTTCCACCATGTAGAAAGTAATTCATGACAGCCGATGACGATGGAGTATACGAATCAAAATGTAATAATTCATCAGTTTGACCGGCACTAATATTTAATAAAACAGATAAAATATTAGGTGTATTTCGGAAATACCATAAGTGGGCAACAGGTTTACGTAATCGAATAGATCCCATGCGATAACGACGCACCTTCGCATCTGTCGGCTCAACACCACAAGTTGGGCAAACATACCCAATCTCATCTGTTTTTTTTACCATAGTAATTTCGCCATCCAACGTCTCAGGCAATTGCATTTTGATTGGTTTTCGGCGACGGGTTTTTCCACATGAACACTCATTGTTCGTAATAGACCCAAAAATACGTTCACAAAAAAGACCATCTCGCTCAGGTTTAAAAGTACGGTAATTAATGGTATCAGCTTTTGTAATTTCCCCTACAATTTTATTGTTAGGAAGAACACGCTGTGACCACCGTTCAATTTCTTTAGGAGAGGCTAATTGAATTTGAATATAATCAATATCACGACTCATAGTATTGGTTTCTTATAAATAAAATGACTAAAACATGCAAACTTTTGAACAAGTAGAAACTTTACTTTACCTATTCAATGACTTCAAAGCCTGCATTAATTACACTGAAGGAATACGGGCAAGGCTAATATCAAGACATAACCCACGTAATTCACACACTAAAACTTTAAAAGACTCGGGAACACCAGGTTTCGGTAATAAATTTCCACGAATAATAGACATGAAGGCTAAATTACGCCCACGCATGTCATCTGACTTAATTGTTAGTAATTCTTGGAGCGTATATGCAGCACCAAATCCTTCAAGTGCCCAAACTTCCATTTCACCTAAACGTTGTCCACCGTGTTTTGAACGACCACCAAGTGGTTGCTGTGTTACTAATGAATAAGGTCCAGTTGAACGTGCATGAATTTTGTCATCTACTAAGTGGACTAATTTTAAAATATATGGATAACCAACAGTTACAGGTTGATCAAATGGATACCCTGTACGCCCATCGAATAAAATACTTTTTCCTGGAGATTCCGGTTGGAAAAGCCATTTTTGTTTTGTGGCACAACGCGCTTTATATAATTGTTGATACACAAATCCACGAGAAACTTCGTCACCATGCATCTCATCAAATGGAAGAACTTTATAATTTTGTTCTAATGTGTGCGCTGCTAAACCAAGTAAACATTCAAAAATTTGACCCACATTCATACGGGATGGAACACCTAATGGATTAAGAACCATATCTACAGGAACACCATTTTGTAAAAATGGCATATCTTGTCGAGGAAGAATATTAGAAATAATTCCCTTATTTCCATGGCGACCTGCAATTTTATCTCCTACTTGAACTTTACGTTTTTGAACTAAAAAGACGTATACAGAACCAACGGATTCTGAACATTCCACTTGTTTGTTATAAATAGTTGTTTCAAACAATGTACGTGTTTCAAGTACACGACCTGTAACGCCACTTGGTACCGTCAAAGGTGTATCTTTAACATCACGCGCTGTTCCACCAAAAATAGCTCGAAGTAAACGTCCTTCAGGTGTATTCTCCGACTCTTTTTGTGGAGAAATTTTTCCCACTAACGTATCACCAGGTTCAACCCAAGTTCCAATTTCAACAACCCCAAATGCGTCTAAATGAGTATTTTTCTCAACTTTGGACGTAATATATTCTTGTCCTTCACGGGTACGCGAAGTAGAAATATCGTAACGTTCAATGTGCACGGATGTAAAAAGATCATCAAATACTAAACGTTCACTGACAAGAACTGCATCTTCAAAGTTGTACCCTTCCCATGGCATATATGCGACAAGAATATTTTTACCAAGTGCAAGCTCTCCGGCAACAGTTGATGATGTATCAGCTAAACATTCACCTGCATGAACCCAAGTATTTGGTAAAACACTTGGACGCTGATGCATACATGTATCTTGATTTGAACGTTGGTATCGTGTTAACCAAATTGTTTCACGTGTAAAAGGCGTTGACGTTAAGACAGAATCACTTTCTGTTAAAACATCAATACGGTTGGCATCTGCATATAAAACATATCCACTACGTTGGATACGAGCTACAGCACCAGAATCATGAGCAACGCGTGCTTCTAAACCAGTACCAACAAAAGCTCGTTGAGGTGTTAATAATGAAACAGCCTGACGCTGCATGTTTGATCCCATCAACGCACGGTTTGCATCATCGTGTTCTAAAAATGGAATAAGAGCAGTGGCAATCGACATAAATTGAATCGGGCATAAGCCTAAAAAATCAATTGTTTTAGGTACAATTTCTACGAATTCACGACGTGTACGTGCAGGAACACGTGTTGCTGAAAATTGCGTATCCGCCGCAGCAACCACAACTTGATCTTCGTATGAAGCATTTAACAAAAAGAAACCATCCTGACCTTGATGCTTTTGAGAAGCCATTGCTTTATACGGACTTTGTAAAAAACCGTCTGAATTAATTCGAGCATACGTTGCAATCGAACCTACTAGACCTGCGTTTTTACCTTCAGGTGTTTCAATTGGGCAAATACGTCCATAGTAACTTGGGTGAATACCACGTACAATAAGACCGGCACGGTCACGGTGTAAACCACCTGGACCTAACGAACTTAAACGTCGTTTATGAGTAATCTCGGCTAAAGGATTTGTCTGATCCATAAATTGCGATAATTGGTTTGAACCAAAAAACTCTTTAAAAACAGAACCTACAATTTGTGTACGGACAAGTGAAGCTAAAGCAACACGTAAACGTTTTTGTCGTAATAATGTTTCATCACTAATGCGATTATGAACACTACGTTCAAGTCGATTCAACCCAAGTCTAAATTGTGTTTGAATTAATTCTCCAGCAAGACGTGCACGTCGATTTTTTAAATGATCAATATCATCCAAAAATTGACTCTCACCGTTTTCAACACGAAGTAAATAATCAACAGCGGCTAAAACATCTTCAGGTGTTAAAGTTAAATGTGGGACATTATGCTGCATTCGTAATTTACGATTTACGCGCTTTCGACCGACTTCACTTAAACTATAACGACGCGCATGGAAAAAATGATTAAATAAAAATTTTTTTGCTTTTAACACACTTCCAGCTCGATGAGGAAACATTAATGCAGTCATCATGATCATGGCATCTTCACATGATTTTGGTTTTAAAAGTTTTTCTGTATAAAGAAGCGAAGCAGGATAACTCACAACTTCACAAACACGTTTAAAATCAAAACCAAGAGCACATAAAAGTAAAGTTGCTGGCAATTTTCTAAAATTATCAATACAAGCATTAATTTCAAGACTATTAGGAACAGTCTCTAAACGTAACCATGACCCATAAGACGAGAGAAAACTTACCAAATGTGAACGACGATTTTTTTGATCAAATTGTGCTTTAATATAAACGCCCGGACAACGAACAATTTGGTGAACAATCACACGTGGTGAGCCATTAATAATAAAAGTTCCATGCTCAGTCATTAATGGAAGATCACAAAATGTAATTGGAAGCACACAACTCACATTTAAACTTTTTGAATAAATATGCACAGGTACAACAAGGGAACTACTATATGTTTCCATTTGTTGAATTGCTTCTTTAGGGTTTTGAAGAGGTTTTTTAAAATAAAAATCATTCGCTAAAAATGAAACAGAAATTTGACGATCTGTTGATTGTCGAACACTCGATCCTAAACTATCTCCAATAATAGGCGAAATAAATTCAAGTTCACGACGAATTCCTGTTTCTAAGAAAAGACGAAAACTTTTCCGTTGCGAATCAAGGAAATCAGGAATTGCCACTTTTTGACGAAAAAGAATCATAGATAAAGGTGTAAATTAATCAATACAAAAAAAGAGCCTTTGTTTAACAAGTTTTTTTGGGATTTAGAGAAAATTGAAAAAAACAAATAATCCAAATTCACAAAGCTTTAATATGCTTTACAAATAAAAAACGTGAGTTTGTAAATCCTTAAGTAAAGTACACTAAAAAAACACAACTCCAAATTACTATATTGATAAACAAAGTAAAATGTTGTACTGTATAGAGTATATAACTCTCCTTTTAAAGGAATGGCGGTGTAGCCAAGTGGTAAGGCAGAGGACTGCAAATCCTTTATCCCCCAGTTCGAATCTGGGCACCGCCTAAGGAAATAAAAAATATCTTTCTGAGGATATTTATAAAATAATAGATTAAGTCTTTGTTACATGTTACGGACGCCTACTGTTGTCCAAAAAAATAATTTTAAGTGCTGCTTCTTTTCAGCCCTGACACGATTCAAACTGTTCTTTCAACAAAAGTAGGACTACTCTATAGTATATTTTTTTGAGACTATAAAAGCAAGGGCTTTATGCGTCTACAAAAGAAGATATCTATAGAGTTTATTTGAAAATTGATATGAATTGTTGCATACCTTTTTAGAGGTATGCATAAAAGTTACTTAACTACCAATTTATTCAATAATTGCAGACACAACCCCTGCACCAACTGTGCGTCCACCTTCACGAATAGCAAAACGCATTCCGTTTTCGATAGCAATTGGTTGAATGAGTTCTACAATCATCTTTACACGGTCACCAGGCATTACCATTGTTGCCTCATCTCCATCATCGCTCACGAATGATTCAATTTTTCCAGTTACGTCTGTTGTACGCACATAGAATTGAGGACGGTATCCTGGGAAGAATGGTGTGTGTCGACCACCTTCTTCTTTTGTAAGAACGTAAACTTGTGATTCAAACTTTTTGTGTGGTTTGATTGTTCCACTTTTTGCAAGTACCATTCCACGCTCAATGTCATCCTTTTGGATTCCACGAAGAAGTACACCTACGTTATCTCCAGCTACACTTTCATCAAGTGTTTTTTGGAACATTTCAAGACCTGTTACAGTTACTTCACGTGTGTCACCAAGACCTACAATCTCTACAACATCACCAACTGTTACTACTCCACGCTCTACACGCCCTGTAGCTACAGTACCACGACCAGTAATTGAGAATACATCCTCAATCGCCATAAGGAATGTTTTTTCTGTATCACGCTCAGGTGTTGGAATATATGAATCAACAGAATCCATTAATGCAAAGATTTTGTCTACCCATTTGTTCTCACCATCACCCATTGTAGGTGTTTCTGTTAATGCTTCTAATGCAAGAAGCGCAGAACCAGGTACTACAGGAATATCATCACCAGGGAATTCGTAACTACTAAGAGTGTCACGTACCTCGAGTTCTACGAGCTCAAGAAGCTCATCATCATCTACCTGGTCTTCTTTATTAAGGAAAACTACAATGTTTGGTACTCCAACTTGCTTTGCAAGAAGGATGTGCTCTTTTGTTTGTGGCATTGGACCATCAGCCCCAGATACTACAAGAATTGCACCATCCATTTGTGCAGCACCAGTAATCATGTTTTTTACATAATCAGCGTGACCTGGACAATCTACGTGAGCGTAGTGACGTGTTGCTGTTTCGTATTCTACGTGAGCTGTGTTAATTGTAATTCCACGAGCTTTTTCTTCTGGTGCAGAGTCAATATCAGCGTATCCTTTAGCAGAAGCACCTCCACGAGCTGCCATTGCCATAGTAATTGCTGCAGTAAGAGTTGTCTTACCGTGATCAACGTGACCAATTGTTCCAATATTTACGTGTGGTTTTGTTCGTTCAAACTTTTCGCGTGCCATAATAATAAAAATTTAAAAAATCGTTTTGATTTTGGCTAAAATGTCACGATTCTTGATTTAGAATCGGAAGTGTGCAAAAGCTTTATTTGCTTCTGCCATACGGTGTGTGTCTTCACGCTTACGAATTGCACCACCAGTGTTGTTTGCAGCATCCATAATTTCAGCTGCAAGTTTTGTTACCATGCTACGTCCAGAACGCGCACGAGCAGCAACAAGAAGCCAACGAAGGGCAAGAGCAGTTCCACGGTCAGACTTTACTTCAAGTGGTACTTGAAGAACAGCTCCACCAATACGACGAGATTTTACTTCGACTTTTGGTGTGATATTTAAAACAGCTTGGCGAAGCACTTCAAGTGGATCTTGCGAAGTTGTTTCCGAAATTTGTGTCATTGCTTCGTAAAAAATACGGTAGGCAAGACTCTTTTTTCCTTTCTTTAAAAGGTGGCTTACTAAAAGACTTACTAAGCGACTTTGGTATACTGGATCCGGAGCAACCGGACGTTTTTTCGCAACTTTTCTACGAGACATAAGATCAATTAAACGGTTGAATATTAAATAAATAGAGATATCCAAGACTAAAGCCGTAATTAAACGGATTTATCCTTTTGGACGTTTTACTCCATACTTTGAACGCCCTTGTAAACGGCCTTTTACACCCGCTGTATCAAGGGATCCACGTACGATATGGTATCGTACACCTGGTAAATCTTTTACTCGACCACCACGTACGAGCACTACTGAGTGCTCTTGAAGATTGTGACCAATTCCTGGAATATATGCAGTTACTTCAATCCCAGTTGTTAAACGAACACGAGCAACTTTACGAAGTGCTGAATTCGGCTTTTTTGGAGTTGTTGTATATACACGTGTACAAATACCACGACGCTGAGGACATGATTGTAAAGCAGGTGATTTGGTCTTCTTTTCGATTTTCATTCGTTGTGAACGAATAAGTTGTTGAATCGTTGGCATAACTAAAAATTATTCTTTATAAAGAAATTGTAAAAATCCTAAAATACGGGCTTGCTTTACTGCTTTTGCAAGTTGACGTTGCTCTTTTGCAGTTACTCCCGTTAAACGACGAGGTAAAATTTTACCTTGCTCCGTGATAAAACGACGTAGAAGATCAACATTTTTATAATTAATGATCTCACCAGCGCTAATTGGAGACATGCGTTGACGTGAAAAATTCATAAATAAATAAACCTAAAATATAATTAACTGTATTTAACCTTAAAACTAATTTAAAGTGTAGTGGTTAAAAAACACACACGTAAATACAGAGCACAAAAAACGCTTTGTTTTAAATCTAAAATGAAAAAAAACAAATTAAGTGCAGGAACATCATTCTGATGTATTACTCAACAAGCAAAACTTCAATTTTAATTAAAGCTTTTTATTAAAATTGAAGCATATATAGGCTAGAATTGCAAGAAAGATTCTGAAGAATCTTTCGAACTTCTATCATGCAAACATTACATTTGGTACATTAACGTACCCCCAAGGGAATTCGAATCCCTGTTACTTCCGTGAAAGGGAAATGTCCTAGGCCTCTAGACGATGGGGGCAAAAATGAATAATTAAATCAACTATTCTTGTTTTCTATTATAAAAGGGTGTGATTAAGAATGTCAATCGATTTTTTTTGAAATCAAAAAAATGACATAAATTTTTACTTATACTGTACAGTGCTTGCCTTAAAGAGGACTCGAACCTCCACGCCTTACGGCACTAGCTCCTAAGGCTAGCGTGTCTACCATTCCACCATTAAGGCACAACGGACAATAAAATCACTTACGTGTAGTGTAACATACATTTCTAAACAGATGTAGAAATTTAGCTTGAACTACAATAAAGTAATTTTACATTTAACGTCCAGTAGTCTGTAACCAATTTTGCGCTTCACTATAATTCAATGGAGCTAAACGAATTGCTTCTTTCCAATATTCAGCCGCTTTACCAAATAATGTTTCAGAATCTGGAATATTTCCGGATTCAAGAGCTTGCTCACCACGGTAATGGTAAATAACAGCAATATTATTTAATGCTTGTGGTAATGCTGGGTTACGATCAAGAGCTTGATAATAATATTCTAATGCTTTGGTATGTTCTCCATTACTTGTATGAATCAACCCAATATTATAAAAAATATAACTACGGTCATATGGGTCTACTTCAAGACGCATTGCTTGATAATAATTCTGCAATGCTTCAGCATATTCACCTTCTGCTTGTGCAGACATACCATCTCGGTAATAAATGAATGCTTCTTTCTCATTACGAGTTGTAGGGAGCACTTTTAATAAAATGTCTGCAACAACCGTAAAAGTTTTATCAATAAAGTTATCGTTTCTTTGGGAACGTGGCATAAATTCTTAACGGTCAAGTATATATATTACAGTATATAGCGTAAAAGAAAGAAATCCAACTTTCTTCAACAAAGAACAGATATTTCTACTCGCATCAAAAAATAGGTTTGATACTGAGCATTTATCCTGTTAAACTAAAACTACTATATATTAGTATTATACTACAGGAATAGAAAAATCATTAGTAAAACTTTAGGAGAAATAAGATGGCTCGATATCGTGGACCACGTGTAAAAATTGTACGACGACTTGGAGAACTTCCTGGATTAACAACAAAAGTACCAAACCGTAATTACGGACCAGGACAACATGGACAAACAGCAGCAACAAAAAAACTTACACAATTCCGTGTACGTTTACAAGAAAAACAAAAATTACGTTATAATTACGGGGTAACTGAAAAACAGCTTTTATCATACGTACGACGTGCACGACGTGCAAAAGGACCAACTGGAGAAGTACTTCTTCAAATGCTTGAAATGCGATTAGATAGTATTGTATTCCGTCTTGGATTTGCGCCAACAATCCGAGCAGCGCGTCAATATGTATCTCACGGTTTAATTAAAATTGATGGGAAACGTGTAAATATTCCAAGTTATAATTGTAACCCAGGCGAAACAATTACAAGTACTTCAACTCCAGTGGTAGAAAATTGTAAAACATTTGGAGGAACAATCCCTTCACACTTAAGTGTAGATACAAATAAAACAACAGGAACAATTCAACGTGCGATTACACGTTCACAAATTGCCTTAACAGTAAATGAACTCCTTATTATTGAGTTCTACTCACGTAAAGGATAAAATTATTTCTGGTTTACACTTCATTTATTCTGTCATTTTCCCGCATCTCTTTTGGAGCGGGAGACTTTCTCATGGTATATTATAAGAGAACAGAGTCTATGTTGTTATGTAAATTTAGTGTAGGGTACGTAAATTACGTATCCTACAACATGCTGAAGAAAAAATCTTAATCTTCATGCTCTTCAAATGGATCACGGAGATCTTTTGAAGGTGGACCAAAACCAATGTAAATTGAATAGCCTGTTACACTAATCAACAAACACCAAAGAAAAACGGCATAAAAAAAAGCTGGAGTTTCCATAATTAGGTTGAACGTTAAATTTTGATATAGTTTAAAATAGAAAGTAAAAAAACACAAATGAATGTGAGAAATTTATTCTTATGAGCGCAAATGAAAGCAAACTTGCTGGAACAGGAAAAGTAACAGCATTAGGAACAGCCTTACGTCCACTTAACTCAGAATATGGAAAAGTAGCACCAGGTTGGGGAACAACAGTAGTAATGGCAGTATTTATTGGTTTATTCGCTGTTTTCCTTGTAATTCTTCTTGAAATTTATAACCGTTCATTACTTCTTGATGAAGTAGAAATGAGCTGGCTTTCAAGTACAGGATACTAAATTAGCTTCGTTTAGGGTGTTTTAAATAAAACCCTAAATAAATTGTTGCCACTTCGTGTGGCAACAAACAACATCCTAGGTAGGATTCGAACCCACACAAACAGGCTTAGAAAGCCCATGCCCATCCCTTAGGCGACTAGGACAATAAAAAAAAGAATTAGACAACAATCCAAATTTTAAAGAATCTTATTATAAAATACAAGCCTCCTGTCGGAATTGAACCGACGACCCTCGCATTACAAATACGATGCTCTAGCCGCTGAGCTAAGGAGGCATTTTCTTACAGTATAAAAGATTTAGGATTTAGATGCAAGTCCCTTTCTTACAAGATTCTATAAAAGTAAACATAGACAAGGACTAAGCAATATGTTATATTTTTCAATAGGTAGTACTAACATCATATGTTGTATATACTACATTAAAGTAAACATCATGTTTAAATGTTGGTAGTTTAACCTTCTAATCCTCAGTAGCTCAGTGGTAGAGCGATCGGCTGTTAACCGATTGGTCACAGGTTCAAATCCTGTCTGGGGAGAATTTTAAAAAATTGTGTCTATTCCAGAATCATTATGATATAATCAAAATACAATAAATATTTTTTTAATATTCTACTAGTTAACTAAAACACGAGGAAGAGAGATACTTTCATAAACAAATTTAAATATATCGTCCTATTAAATATACATTAATAACTTTATGACTAATAATCAGTCAAATAGCGACTCACAACTAAATCATGTAGATGTTTCATTTTATCAATTCCTTGGATCAGCTTGGAAAAATCACGAAAATACGAAATTAAATCCAGAAGCACTTGAAATGCTTCTTGTTAAAACTGATGGTATTCCAGAGACAGAAACCTCAGACCTAGAAAATAAAAATACAAAATTCGAAGACAGCCAATTCATTCAAAAATCAAACGAAAAAAGTTCTACAAATGAACGAAAAGTTGCACTTAAAAATGCACTGGATGATGGGAATTATACACATGTTGTTAAATTAACTTATCCAACTTTTTGGTATAATGCTGAAATGACAACAGAAATGGCTTCCGGAGCAATTAAATATTATGTACCTCAAATCTATAGTTTCAGTTGCTTACTCTGGAACAGCTTTTGGATTATTTTATTAACACCTATTCAAAGCATCCTTAATATTGTAGCAATCCCAGTAGAATATTGTTTAGAACTCTTTTGTGAAAAAGCATATCGAACAAGTCAAATCACTTTCAAACAAGGGTATCAAGAGACTCGATTTTGGCTTGGACGCGGACGTGGAAATACATATGTAAAAGCAATGTATCAACGATGCCTTTACATTGTGTCATATTTCCGTATTCATAAATTTTATGTTCTCGACCAATTTATAAAAAGTAGTTTTACAATTCGACGCGGACTTCAAGCAATGTTACCGCTCAGTATTACCTATTTAATTATTCAACGTACAATTAATGCCCCACAAACAGTTTATTCAAAAGGCTTAGAAAAAACGTCTAAAACATTAAAAACACAAACACGTACTGCCATTTTAAAACTCTCGGTTCTTGAAAATTTAGAAGGTGTACTTGATCCCAAGAAAGAATATTTCCGTGATTCACAAGGGATTCTTTTTACCCGTACTAAAGGCTTAAAAACTGAATTTGTTGAGGGAAAATATACAGATGTTGAAAAAGAAATCGTTGACAATTTTACACACCCAAATGAATTCCTTGCAGTATTTCAACAAGATAAGACAACATTAAATGATAGTTTCAGCCACGAGGAAGAAATTGGTCGTTATGAATGGTCGTCCGCTGATGAACTTGCACAAATGCCACCTCGTGAAAAAAAGGAAGAAGGAGAAGAAGATGAAACAGAACCACCACCTTTTACACCGGAACCTGTATATAAACGTCTTCAAATAAAAGATAAAAAACTTTTAACTAAGTATAAAAAACGATTACGTTTAACAAAACAACGTACCAATAAACAATTCACACAACGCGGAAAACAACTTTCCGATCAATACATGCCTCTTGCGCCGAGACTTGGGCAATTCACACAAAAAGATCTTCTGTCAAAATGCTTTGAAAAGCTAAAATATAAACCAATTCGAAAAATAACCGACATGCAAGCAGCCCCGCTTGTAAATTCCGTAGATTCTAATGTTCCATGGGCAAAAGATATTAATCTTGTCCATTTCCTCCATGAAAGTGCAAATGAAGCAACTTTTTTAGAACAACTTTATAAGGATGTTGAATTAAAAAATAACCGTGTAACATTTTCACCGTTTGGAATCCATTATCACACAGGAAAAACTACTACAGTACCATTAAAACCATTTACTTCCCAAGAAACAAAACTATTTCATTATAGTTTGTCAGATACAAGCTTAGAAGTTTTCAATCAACGTCCAGATGCTTTTTCAATTATTGAAGATCATCCATATCGTTCAGTACTTCATGAAAGAACAGCACGCCAATTACAAAATGTCTACGAAACAAAGTCTAGTTATTTTGACTCAGATGAAGATAATTGGGAACTTCTCGAAATTAACGATAATGATGAAAACCAATTAGATGCTGAAGATTTAGATAATGACGATAATTTAGATAATGAAGATGATTTAGATAATGGATCTAACTTAGATGATGGGGATGAATCAGATAATGAGGATGATTTAGATAATGGATCTAACTTAGATGATGGGGATGAATCAGATAATGAGGATGATTTAGACGATGATAATTTAGCTGAAGATAGTTTAAACAGTTTCAAAAATCATATTTTAACCAGTGATTTCGAAGATACAAACAATGAAAACTTCAGCGAAAATAATGATTTTGCAAATGGGACATTAACAGACGACAGTTTTAGAGTGAATACGGAAAATACTTTTGAATTAAACCAAGAAACAACCACTACAGACTTGGCTACAAACGAAGTATTAACTACTTTAAGTAAACCTAAACCACTTTGGTTTCGCGAAGGGACACTCTTTTTAAGCCCAAATCAATATGAACCATGGCAAGACCTTGCCTGGAAAGGGATTGTACTCCAACTTTTAATGTATGCAGGGATTGAACTCTGTGTTCGTATTGAATGTCGAGGTATTATTGCTCGAAATGCGCCAATTGTAAACGATTTCATTGCACATATTGACCGAATGCCTGAAGCAGTTCGTATCAGTGAATATGTTGGGGAAAAGATGAAAACCCCACCAGTTAAAAAACTTATTTTAGCATTCCAAGCACAACGTGGAAAGGAATTATATGGCTATTCAACAGGATTGAAAATTTGGAATACAGGAATTCGTCCAAATCTTTCATCTGAACAAGAAACAAAAATTCTTGTTCAAGTAGAAAAATTAAAAGCACATGTAGAGAATTTCTTTACACTGCAAGAAGAAAACATCACTTCTTTCACATATCAACCACGTAATATTCTTGAGTCTACAAGTCTTAAACGACCAGATTCTAAAGATATTCTCCCACGTTATTCATACTTTAATAATTTCACAACAGCCGCTCGGACATATTTAAGTCCACTAACAGAACAAGGTGCTGCAATGGATTCGGGTGTTTTAAAAGAACGCCAAGAACTTTTTAACCGTTTAGGTGGTGAACCAGCCTTAATGCGAGCATTAGAATACGGAGAAAGTTTCCAAAATGAAATGAGACAACTCCCATTATTATCATTAATCAAACCTGGGACAGAACGTATGCGTCAACTTCCAAAAGGAATGATTTTACTTGGAGAACCTGGGAATGGACGTACATATTTTGTTCGTACATTAGCAACAGCATCACGTTTACCACTTTTGATTACCGAAAGTAACCGTTATTTAAATGAAGTAAATGGATTGGTCCGCCTAAAAACTTTATTTAAACGTGCCCGTGAACAAGCTCCAAATATCCTTTTTATCCGTGATTTAGACTTCATGACTCGTCACCGTGAACGTTATCCAATGTTTGGTTCAGTGCGTGCAACAACACAACTTCTCCTTGCAATGGATGGGTATAGTCGAGGAACGGAAACCATTGCTTCGCAACAAGATATTTTCGTAATGGGAAGTATGACAACAACTTCGATGATGGATGATGCATGTATGCGTTCAGGACGATTTGAATGGGTATTAGATTTTTACTATCCACCCGTAAAAGAACGTCATCAAATGCTTTTACTTCATAGCCAAAAATCTGTGATTAATACTCCAATTGATATTGATTGGAAATATTTTAGTGCCATGACAGAAGGATTTAGTTGCCTTGATTTACGTATTCTTGTAAATACTTCCGCAGTATATATGATGAAACAAGGTCTTACAAACATCCATACAAAAGAAAGTATGGCTTTTGCATTAGGCTCAATTAATCAAGTACATGATCTTCCACAAACACGATTTGTTGATGCTTCATCAACTCTCGGATTTTTCCCAACATTTGCATTTAGTGTTCGCCATAATCAACCAACACAATATGCACCATTTTTTACACAAACTGGACAAATTCCAATGTATAAAAAATTAATGCATGTTTTCCGTAATATGGTTCCAGACGAAACAGAAACACTTAAGCAGCGTTGGAACACAACGGCTCAAATGAATAGTGTAAAACTTCATACAACACCACCTATTAGTGTTGTGGATGGATTACTTCCTCTTTTAAGTGAAGGTTTATTTATTTATAATGCTCAAAAAACAATCGGGACACCATACCCGGTTGTTACGTTTGAAACATACTGTTACCCACTCTTCTTTACAGCAAAAGAAGCGCTTGATGTATTGACAAGTCAACATACACTTGAACGTATTACAAAAGAGCATATGTTTATCACAAGTTTTGATATTTGGCGTCAAACACAACTCCCAACACCATATCCAATGGGAATTACTTCAGTAAAATCAATTGATATGCGCAGTCGTGCAACTTCACTTTTACGTGCACAACGTTTTAGTAAAGAACATTCGCTTAGTGGAGGTTTAAATGAAGTCCAATACGAAATGCTTTTCGGTGCTCCACCAATTGTAGACAAAATTAAAAACCGTCTAAATTTTTTAACGAAAAAGCGAAATGAATTTGCTTCACGTGATGCAAATATTTTTGGGACATTTGAAACAAATAATGATCTTTCATTCAAATGTCGAAAAGAAACAACGGCACGTCGTATTGATCAAGTTGCCATGGAAATTGTCAGTTTAATGCAAAAAAATTGGCGTTAAAACTCAACTAACAAAAATTTTCGTTTAATTTTAGACGAATTGTCTAAAGCTTTTTTTGTTAAAAAAAGCTTAAGTGTAAAAGTTAGTACTTTTTTTTACATATTTTTTTGCAATTCCTCAGTCGAGGGATATAATATAATCGAGCCTCGTACAGATAAATTAAATTTCAATTTTAATGCACGGGCTTTTACAGAAATGTTAAAGGAGTAACCCATATGTCAGGTTCTACAGGAGAGCGTCCTTTTGGTGACATCATTACAAGTATCCGTTACTGGGTGATTCATAGTGTTACAATTCCATCTTTATTTATTGCAGGATGGCTTTTTGTAAGTACTGGATTAGCATACGACGTGTTTGGAACACCACGTCCAAACGAATACTTTACAGACGAGCGTCAAACGCTTCCTTTAGTGTCAGATCGCTACGGCGCACTTGCACAAATGGAAGAGTTTTAATACTCGCTTAAGTAAATCTAGATAGGAAAACAAACGGGCATTTTTGCTTTTAGTTGAGTATGTATCCAACTAGGCAAAAAGAACATATGCGCACCTTTTGGTGCACATGCTATGTATACGTTATTTATTCGACCTGTTATATCAGGTATATTTTTATTATGTCGATTAAAACATATCCAATTTTTACATTCCGTTGGCTTGCAGTGCACGCATTAGCTGTACCAGTGGTATTTTTCCTTGGTTCTATTACAGCAATGCAGTTTATTCAACGTTAAGAGGAGAGTTGTATGACAAATCCAAATCCAAACAAGCAAACTGTTGAGTTAAACCGTACAAGTCTTTACTGGGGTTTACTTCTCATTTTTGTGCTTGCGGTTCTTTTTTCAAGCTATATTTTTAACTAAACACATTTGTAGGGGAAAGATCTATGTCAAATACGACAACAGGACGAATTCCATTATGGTTCGTAGGAACAGTAGCTGGACTTGCAGCACTTGGTCTTTTAGCCATTTTCTTTTATGGTTCATATACTGGTCTCGGATCTTCACTTTAAAGATTCAACCAGGACTTTATTATATGTAACAACATATAATAGTTTACTTTTATTGGGATAGCTTAAAACGCACCCAATTGCATCAGGATACTGAGCACCATTAAGCTTTTGTCCAGCTAAATGCTGGGCTAAATGCTTATGTTAAATTTTGTTATGAACAAACTGCCCAACTGTGAACTCTATTTCATTTTTCTGCTTTTTCTTAGAGAAAAAAGCAACAAGAAATAGTCAAGCCTGAAAAAGGCATTAATCTTTTTTTGATAAAATTTTTATGAGTAAAGTATATAATTGGTTTAACGAGCGTCTTGAGATTCAAGCAATTGCAGACGATGTAACAAGTAAGTATGTACCACCACATGTAAACATTTTTTACTGTTTAGGTGGAATTACACTTACTTGTTTCCTTGTACAAGTAGCAACTGGATTTGCAATGACATTCTACTACCGTCCAACGGTAACAGAAGCATTTGCATCAGTACAATACATTATGACAGAAGTGAACTTCGGATGGCTTATTCGTTCAGTACACCGTTGGTCAGCAAGTATGATGGTATTAATGATGGTTCTTCACGTATTCCGTGTATACCTTACAGGTGGATTTAAAAAGCCACGTGAGCTTACATGGGTAACTGGAGTAGTTCTTTCAGTAATTACTGTATCATTTGGAGTAACAGGATACTCACTTCCTTGGGACCAAGTTGGATACTGGGCTGTAAAGATTGTAACAGGTGTACCTGATGCAATTCCAGTAATTGGATCATTTGTTGTAGAACTTCTTCGTGGAAGTGTAGGGGTTGGACAACCAACACTTACTCGTTTCTACAGTTTACACACATTTGTACTTCCACTTCTTGCGGCAACATTCATGCTTATGCACTTCCTTATGATTCGTAAGCAAGGAATTTCAGGGCCACTTTAAATTGAACAAATAATTATTTGTTTAATTTAAAACCGAATTGTTTGCGTAGTAAAATCTACGCAAACAATAAAAAAATAATCAAAAGAGTTCTAAGAAAGAAGCTTGTATTCTCTACATAAACCAATTACCATAAATTTAGACAAACGGGTCAGTAACTCAGTGGTAGAGTATTCGGCTTTTAACCGATTAGCCGTGGGTTCGAATCCCACCTGACCCAAAACTATTTAAAATTTCAAAGTCTCAACTAAGAAACTATACGAATCATACCTAAATATGGTAGAATCCTAACTACGAGATGATCCCTTTATACTCATCCCGTTTAATCACTAAATATTCTTTCCTTTTATTACTCGTTTACTATGTCTCACGCAGTAAAAATTTACGATACATGTATCGGATGTACACAATGTGTACGTGCTTGTCCAACTGATGTACTTGAAATGGTACCTTGGGATGGATGTAAAGCTGGACAAATTGCTTCAGCACCACGTACAGAAGATTGTGTTGGATGTAAGCGCTGTGAAGCTGCTTGTCCAACAGATTTCTTAAGTGTACGTGTATACCTTGGGTCAGAAACAACACGTAGTATGGGACTTGCATACTAACTTTTTCTGTGGTTCATTTATGAACCACAGAAACACTCTTTGATCACATTTATTTGATCATTATATAGCTATGTTTAAACTTAAACATTGCAATACACTAGCCCGTGAGCTCTTTAAATACATTTCTATATTTAAAAGAAATTGTATTAATTATTAACTATAGTCCTAAACTATAGATATTACTTTATTCTTAACGAATTTATTCTTTATTATGACTCCATCAACTAAGACTGAAACAAACCTTGGTCGCATTACACAAATTATTGGACCAGTACTTGACGTTGCATTTGCACCAAACAAAATGCCAAACATCTACAACGCAATCGTTGTAGAAGGAAAAAACGATGCTGGAGAAGATTTACGCATTGTAGCAGAAGTACAACAACTCCTTGGTGATAACCTTGTACGTGCGGTATCAATGAGTGCAACTGATGGATTAATGCGTGGGATGACTGTAGTAGATACAGGTTCTGCACTTGCAGTACCAGTAGGTAAAACTACACTTGGACGTATTTTCAACGTTCTTGGAGACCCTGTAGATGAGCTTGGACCATGTAATGCAGAAGGGACAATGCCAATTCACCGTAATGCACCAGCATTCGTAGACCTTGATACTGAGCTTTCAATTTTTGAGACTGGAATTAAGGTTGTAGACCTTCTTGCTCCATACCGTCGTGGAGGAAAAATTGGTCTCTTCGGAGGTGCCGGAGTTGGTAAGACTGTTCTCATTATGGAACTCATTAACAACATTGCAAAAGCACACGGTGGAGTTTCAGTATTTGCGGGTGTAGGTGAGCGTACACGTGAAGGAAATGACCTTTACCAAGAAATGTGTGAATCAAAGGTAATTAACCAAGATAACCTTGGTGATTCAAAAGTAGCACTTGTTTACGGACAAATGAACGAGCCTCCAGGAGCACGTATGCGTGTTGGATTAACAGCTCTTACAATGGCAGAGTACTTCCGTGATGTAAACAACCAGGATGTACTCCTTTTCGTTGATAACATTTTCCGTTTTGTACAAGCAGGTTCTGAAGTATCAGCACTTTTAGGACGTATGCCATCAGCAGTAGGATACCAACCAACTCTTAGTACAGAGATGGGTGGACTCCAAGAGCGTATTACATCAACAAAAACTGGATCAATTACGTCAATTCAAGCAGTATACGTACCAGCTGATGACCTTACTGACCCAGCTCCAGCAACAACATTTGCTCACCTTGATGCAACAACAGTACTTTCACGTAACTTAGCATCAAAAGGAATCTACCCAGCAGTAGATCCGCTTGATTCAACATCAACAATGCTTCAGCCATGGATTCTTGGTAATGGGCACTATGATGTAGCACAAGGTGTAAAGAACACTTTACAGCGTTACAAAGAACTTCAAGATATTATTGCTATTTTAGGACTTGACGAGCTTTCAGAAGAAGACCGTTTAGTAGTATCACGTGCACGTAAAGTAGAGCGTTTCCTTTCACAGCCATTCTTCGTAGCTGAAGTATTTACAGGATCACCTGGTAAGTACGTAAGCCTTGCAGAATCAATCCAAGGATTTAACATGATTCTTGGTGGTGAATTAGATGATCTTCCTGAGCAAGCATTCTACCTTGTTGGAAATATTGACGAAGTTGTAGAAAAAGCAGCTAAGTTATAATCAATTAAAATTAAGTTTCTTGAAAACTTAATTAAGTCTTACGAGTCAGTAAAACAAAATCCTGGTCAAGGAAAACAAGTTTCTTTAAACTTGGAAACCTTGACCAGAACTCTCTCTTTTGAACTATTCAAAAGAACTGAAGAAAAACAGAGGTAAAACATGGAAGTTTGTATTGTAAAACCGGATCGAATTTTTTTTAAGGAAGATGCTGAAGAGTTACTTCTTCCAACAAGTACAGGGTACATCGGTATCCTTCAAGAACACGCACCACTCGTAACAGGATTAGACAACGGTGTACTTGCACTTCGCCAAGGAACATCATGGAAAATTCTTGCTCTCCTTGGAGGGTTTGGTGTAATTAAAGAGAATCGTGTAAACATTCTCTGCCGTGATATTGAAGATGCAGCTGAAATTGATGTAGATGAAGCAGAACGCCGTGTAGCAGAAGCTCGCACTGGTATGGAAAAAGCTGAATCTCGTAAAATCTATATTGAAAACCAACTTACGTTTGACCGCGAACGCGCACGTATTGAGGCACACACAATGTGGAAAAACTCAGCAGGTGGTGCACCAGTATTTGGTGGATAATCTTGAAATAAAGATTTAGATCTACGGGCCTATTTAGGCCCGTAACCCATATATAAGTCTATAGACATTATTTTGAGGAATAATTTAGGTGATAAAATAAACTACCACCTAAATTATTTAAATATTAAACATTATTGTTATCATTGGATGCAACAAGATCAACAAGCCCATACTCACGTGCTTCACGTGCAGAAAGATATTTATCACGATCAAGATCACGTGCAACTGTTGCAGCAGATTGTCCTGTTAAATCTACATAAAGTCGACCGATTAATTTACGTAAACGAATAATCTCTTCTTTTTCAAGAACAATTTCAGAAGCTTGTCCTTCCATACCACCTTGTGGTTGGTGAACCATGATTCGACAATGTGGTAATGCAATACGACTTCCACGCTCTCCACCTGCTAAAATAAAAGAAGCCATAGATGCAGCAAATCCAATACCAATAGTTGTTACAGACGCATCTACATAATTCATAATATCAAACACTGAAAGACCAGCTGTTACAGATCCTCCAGGAGAGTTAATGTAAAGAAATAAACGTCGGTTTGAATCTTCTGCACTTAAATAGAGCATAATACCATTTAATTGGTTTGCAAGCTCATCATCAAGCGCAGAACCAAGGAATAATACACGTTCACGGTATAAACGATTATATAAATCAACCCATTGTGGGACTGCTTCACCTGGTAAACGGTAAGCAACTTTCGGTACTCCAATTGGCATAAAAAAAAGAAATAATTATATACTATATATCTAATAAACGGCAATTAAATGCCTCGATACTAAATAAATATCTTATCAAATAAAAGTTTCTAGACAAAGCATAAAAAGGTCCCTATAATAGAATTATAGTTTTTATCTACACACATACTTTTATGGCAGTACCAAAACGACGAATGTCACGAGCAAAATCCGCAATGCGTAAGTCTCATTGGCAACGCAAAGCAATTGATGCAGCACGTAATGCTTTATCATTAGGTAAGTCGTTAACAACACGTAACGCAAAAGGATTTTATTACCCGCCTTCACCAGTTGCGGGAGTATTAAACGAAAATGTACAAGGTTTTGGAAATTCAACAGAAACAGAAGAATAACAAACCATGGTTGTAGGATAAAACCTACAACCAACAAAACATGGACATTCCATGAAAATATAAGATATAGACTGACGAAATGAGACGTGTTACTGTATAATAAAAACAAACGCAAAAAGTAGATTTTGCAATCTCTATCGTTCGGTATGTCTATCTTAACCACAAGTGAAATATCAACGTATATCAAACATAAGGACAGCAAATAACAAACTATGCAAAATTCTTTCAGCTTAGGGCTACTCCATGGAGCACTCTATGGAATTACACCACTTACTCCATGGTTTATTGGACTCAAACGTTATGTATTTGAAGGACAAGCAAAAGGTCTTTTAACTTTTGCTGGTCTTTTCCTTGGACAAGTAGGTCTTTTACTTGTCGCTTTTTTTGGTGGCACAGAACTTCTTTGGATTTGGTATTATCTTGAACCAGCACTTATGCTTTGCGGTATGATTGCAGTCGTAAATGCAATGTTTCTTTGTTGGAAACCCTGTGAACTTCCAACACAACTTACAAGTCGTAAAGAAGCAGGCCTCTATCTTTTAACAGGAGTGTTTTTTGCACTTTGTAATCCGAATGGGCTTATGTTTGGGGATTCCCTTCTTACAACACTTCCAGAAAATAATTTTGCTTATCTTGGTGGATTTATTCTTTTATATACAAGTCTCTCGGTTGGGCTTGTGTATATTACATGTTTATCTCCACTTGGACAAAAAGCATTTGGAGCATGGTCAATTGAACGCATGCTTAACTTTACAGAACCATCACTTGATTTTTTCGCAATTCGACTCCGAAATGTGCAAATTTTAAGTATTGCAACACTGTTTGTCCTTTTCCTTCAACTTTTTCAATTGTTCCCAGATTCTTTTACAACATATTATGTTGATACAATGTTTGGTGCAACACCTGCAAAAGGCATTATGCCCAAGCGTGATTTACATTGGATTGAATCTTCTGAAGAAGCCACAGATGATGCGGATTCAGAAGGTGAAAATGGTACGGTAAAAGTTTGGAAACTTCAAAGTAAAGCAAATTTAAATCGAGTATTTGAAACGGATCCAAGACTTCCATTAGATGAAACAAGTCCGTGGAATATCGTTTATAAATATAATTCGTTAAATGAGCGACTTGAACGTAATGAAATTTCAAATGAGCGAAAAGAACTTGAAGTAGAATATTATGAAGAACGTGGTTTAGATACGTATTTAAATAAGTGGCTTCACCATCCAAAAATTCGTTTCATGTTTAAACCGGATTGGGATACACACGAAGACATGAAAGCAAGTTTGCTGGAGCAATTAACGGAAATTCGTTTTCAAATGGATGATATTCTTCGTATGCAATATGCTACACAGTATAATGAAGCGCGCCCACATCTTCCATTTAATATTGATTATGAATTTGATTATGATTTTGATGCCGAAAAACTTGCAAAAGATGATATGGGTATTACTGAAGAAGTTGTACAAGACTTAAAGATTCTTAAGACTAATCCAGATGTACAAGCCACTGGCTTCTTTAACCAGACTTACGAAATGGTTCACCGTGGAGGTGAATTTATGGACTTTTCAATTGTAAAACTCCAAGATTTACCACAAGAAGTAAGTTTCCCATGGGACTATCCAGTTGTACACGCACCTAATGTGCCTGAAATTTCAGCTGGAATTCAAGAAGCCAATGAAACAGATGTGGCGCGTCGAAATGATGTGCAAAATAAAAATGTTTGGTTTTTAGATCCAATCGCTTTAAATACACGATTCTTAGCGAATGACCCATTACCTGCAACACACGACCGTTGGGTAGACTCTGATATTCTCGAATTACGTGCACCAAATACAACACGTCGTTGGTGGCTAGGGGATGATCTTGCAACTGAAGAAGGTGTGAACTTCCCAACGCGATCAGCTCGTGAAACTCTTATGGGGAAAGGAGGTCTTCGTCGATAATGTTTGATTTTTCTGTCTTAGGGTTTTCCTGAAAAAATGCATAAATTCCGCTATACTAATCATATAGCGGGATAGAGCAGTCTGGTAGCTTGTAAGGCTCATAATCTTAAGGTCACAGGTTCAAATCCTGTTCCCGCCAGTACATTTACATTCCAGTTAACAAAATTGCATCTGGATATGACAGTCGAAACATAAAGTGGTTGCAAGATAACTATCTTGAGGAAAGTCCGAACTCTCACGAGAATGTACCATAACGTGATAAGTTCACGTACAGAAATGGGAGGAAAGTGCCACAGAAATTAAACTTGCTTCTTTTTACAAAGGAGTGGAGGTGTAATAATGGTTTATTTGTAAAAATAAATTTTGGTAGACCCTTATGGAGAGCAAAAGGTAAATTATCTTGATCACATTTCTTGAGATAATGTACTTGCTAGAAAATTTCAAATATGAAATTTCCAGATAAATAACCACGTAAACAGAATTCGGCTTATTTATGTTTCCTGTATTCCAATGCATTTTGGGAATGTAGTGTAAGAAAAAATTTTTAGAAGCTCTAGACAAATCCATATCTTTTGATATGATATAAATAAGCGGGTATAACTCAATGGTAGAGTGCCATCCTTCCAAGTTGGACGTTGCGTGTTCGAATCACGTTACCCGCTAAAAATAGAAAATTCTCTGAAAGTGTATAGACAGAGTCTCGGAGATTTGATATCCTCATATACAAGTGTCTGGCGGGCGTAGCCAAGTGGTAAGGCAATGGACTGTGACTCCATCACTCGCGGGTTCGATCCCCGTCGTTCGCCCGGAGAATGATGTGATCTTCCACGTCTTTTGACGTGTGTGGCGTTTCAAACTCAATAATTGAATTCAAATGAGGCCTGTTATGAAAGTTCGTTCATCTGTAAAAAAAATGTGTCCTAAATGTCGCGTAATCCGACGTCATGGACGAGTAATGGTAATTTGTGTAAATCCAAAACACAAACAACGTCAAGGCTAATTCATTTTGCCTTGATTGCCCCAATTCTTTGTTTTGGGGCATTTAACCAGTTGCATGAAAAGGATCTTATCGTGTATACTGTATATAATAAAAGAAGGGGCTATAGCTCAGTTGGTAGAGCGCTTCGTTTACACCGAAGATGTCAGCGGTTCGAGTCCGTTTAGCCCCAATTAAAAAATTCCTTGAAAAAATATCTCTTCTGTTTTGGATCCTTTTCAAACTTATGCTATAGTGTTGTATAGAAAGTCAATAATAACTGATATTAGAATATTAAAAGAGGTAGCTTATGGGATTACCATGGTACCGTGTACACACGGTTGTATTAAATGACCCGGGTCGTTTAATTGCAGTGCACCTTATGCACACTGCACTTGTAGCTGGTTGGGCTGGTTCAATGGCTTTATACGAATTAGCAATTTTTGATCCATCAGATCCAGTTCTTAACCCAATGTGGCGTCAAGGGATGTTTGTACTTCCTTTCATGACTCGCCTTGGAGTTACAAACTCATGGGGTGGATGGAGCATTAGTGGAGAAAGCGTAAGCAATCCTGGACTTTGGAGTTATGAAGGAGTAGCGGCATCGCACATTATTCTTTCAGGACTTTGTTTCCTTGCTGCTATTTGGCACTGGGTATTCTGGGATCTTGAACTTTTCCGTGATCCACGAACACAACAGCCAGTATTAGACCTTCCAAAGATTTTTGGAATTCACCTTTTCCTTTCAGGGGTACTTTGTTTTGGTTTCGGAGCTTTCCACGTAACAGGTCTTTACGGTCCTGGTATTTGGGTATCTGATCCATACGGACTTACTGGAGGTGTTGAGCCAGTTGCACCATCATGGGGAGCAGAAGGATTTGATCCTTACAACCCAGGTGGTATTGCATCACACCACATTGCAGCGGGAATCGTTGGAATTTGTGCTGGACTTTTCCACCTTAGTGTTCGTCCACCACAACGTCTTTATAAGGCGTTACGTATGGGTAACGTAGAAACAGTACTTTCAAGTAGTATTGCAGCTGTATTCTGGGCAGCATTTGTTGTAGGTGGAACTATGTGGTACGGATGTGCTGCAACACCAATTGAACTTTTTGGTCCAACACGTTACCAGTGGGATCAAGGATTCTTCCAACAAGAAATTGAAAAGCGTGTACAGAAGAGTGTTTCTGGTGGTGCTTCACTTTCAGATGCATGGTCAGCAATTCCTGAAAAACTTGCGTTCTATGATTACATCGGAAATAACCCAGCGAAAGGTGGACTTTTCCGTTCAGGACCAATGGATAACGGTGATGGAATTGCAGCAGGTTGGTTAGGACACGCAGTGTTCACAGATAAGCAAGGGCGTGAGCTTTTTGTACGTCGTATGCCAACTTTCTTTGAAACATTCCCTGTAATTCTTATTGATAGTGATGGTATTGTACGTGCTGACGTACCATTCCGTCGTGCAGAATCAAAGTACAGTATTGAGCAAGTAGGTGTAAGTGTAACATTCTACGGTGGGGAACTTGATGGATTAAGTTTTACTGATCCAGCAACAGTGAAGAAATATGCACGTCGTGCACAACTTGGAGAAGTTTTCGAGTTTGACCGTGCAACTCTTCAATCTGATGGAGTTTTCCGTAGTAGTCCACGTGCGTGGTTTACATTTGCTCACGTAACTTTTGCTCTCCTTTTCTTCTTCGGTCACATTTGGCATGGAGCTCGTACAATCTTCCGAGATGTATTTGCTGGTATTGACCCAGACTTAGATGAGCAAGTAGAATTTGGTGCATTCGCTAAGCTTGGTGATGTAACAACTCGTCGTCAAACTGTATAATTACGAGGAAAAATATTATGGAAGCTATTGTTTATACTTTCTTACTTGTTGGGTGTCTTGGGATTCTTTTCTTTTCAATCTTTTTCCGTGAACCGCCACGTATTGCAAAGTAAGATTTTTTCAAGAAGTTTACTCTTTATGACAACACATTAACTGTTTTGTCATTTTTTATTATGAGCTGCCTTATTTGTTTAAGGCAGCTCACATTATTTACTCTCTTTTTTTTTCTAACAATTAAAACCTCCAAGGGACCGGAGATTGATAACAACAATGTTATTGGTCGTAATGAGTCAAGATGCATGGTCCTTCCAAAAAAGCTTACTCCCGAAAAATTATTGTATTTTTCGGTTTATATCCGACTATTTACCCTATTAATTTTATTATGGATCCAGCAGCTCTTCACGTTAGATTACGCGACCAGGTACGCACTTTGTTACCTTCGATCAACAATAATTCTTGGTTTTCTCACAATGGGAACAAATTTATGAAGCTCTCTAATACCCTCGCGATACCAGAGCAACAATTTGGAATGATGGGGATCATATTTGAAGATAATGAGACTTTACCAACGTTTGATTTCGAGAAATTTGGGAAATATATGTCTTTGTCTGACAATGCTCGTAATCAAAATTTAACCACTATTAACGAAAAACGCGCGGCTCTCAATACGCTACGTTCAGAGTTTCACTCCCTGGAAAGTGAACTTTCTCAAACAAAAAGTGAAGTGATCAAACTTGACGATGCAAATCGAAAATTGGGACTTAGTACTTTGGAAGCTGAGAAACGAAGTTTGACCGCAGAAAGTCGTTGTGAAACTCTGGAATTGGAATTGGACGCGAAGGACATTGAATTGAAAGCTAAAACGGAACAAATTGCACGCTTACAAGCTGATGTACAACCAGCAAGATCGTCATTTCTCACATCGCCCCAAGCCAAAGTCATTATCCCAGTAAGCACAATTGCAGCACTGGAAATTACGGCTTATAAAATGGACAAGCCTCAACTTGCCCCTTCATACTGGTGCCGTAAAGCATGGGGCGCAATTTTTTCCTCAAGCGATGCAAATTTAAGTCAACCTGAAAAGGAAACTGCTTCATCTAATATTGGCGATACGAGACCAATTTTTGACGTCTCAGTAAACTCACAGTATAAAAGCGTTCAACTTCAAGGAGTTTTACCGAATCCGCCAACTGGTCTAATTCGTCCACCATTTATCTCGGTTTTTTCTTTTCTTTTTTAATTGAAACTTAGCGTTAACCTTTCGGTTAACGCTTGGTAGCGCTGTTTGTTTTAAATAATATAATTTTATATATCCATAATAAGGTAGGTTTTCCGAACCCTGTGTTTTTGAAGTTACTTTTGTATTAATCTTTGTTTTTGTTTTATTCATATTTCAAGTGTTGTATTGATTAAGGTTTTATTGGTGTAAAAATTTGTGTTCTGTTTGTTTTTAATTTGGTGTTTATGTTTTGTGAAAGAGGCAGACACCCTATGCTTTTATGAGTGCAAGCTATACTTGTATATGGAAGCATTATTTTTTTTAATCTTCTCAAACACATCAAGGAGAGTTTGATCCTGGCTCAGAAGGAACGCTGGCAGCGTGCATAACACATGCAAGTCGAACGATGAAGCATTCTTCGGAATGTGGAAGAGTGGCGAACGGGTGAGGAACACGTAAGAATCTGCCCCTCGGTCGGGGACAACTCTTGGAAACGAGAGCTAATACCCGATACGCTGTGGAGTGAAAGAATTTCGCCGAGGGATGATCTTGCGTCTGATTAGCTAGTTGGTGTGGTAATGGCATACCAAGGCGACGATCAGTAGCTGGTCTGAGAGGATGGACAGCCACATTGGAACTGAGACACGGTCCAAACTCCTACGGGAGGCAGCAGTGGGGAATTTTCCGCAATGGACGCAAGTCTGACGGAGCGACGCTGCGTGAAGGATGACGGCCCGCGGGTTGTAAACTTCTTTTCTCGAAGAAGAAACAAATGACGGTATTCGAGGAATAAGCATCGGCTAACTCCGTGCCAGCAGCCGCGGTAAGACGGAGGATGCAAGTGTTATTCGGAATGATTGGGCGTAAAGAGTCTGTAGGCCGTATAGAAAGTCTTTTGTTAAATGCCTCGGCTCAACCGAGATCCAGCAAAGGAAACTTCTATACTTGAGGGAAGTAGAGGTACAGGGAATTCCCGGTGGAGCGGTGAAATGCGTAGATATCGGGAGGAACACCAATATGGCGAAGGCACTGTACTGGGCTTTTCCTGACGCTGAGAGACGAAAGCTAAAGGAGTGATTAGGATTAGATACCCTAGTAATTTTAGCCGTAAACGATGGAAACTCACTGCCGAGCGAAATACAACGAGCGGTGGTCAAGCTAACGCGTGAAGTTTCCCGCCTGGGGATTACGCTTGCAAAAGTGAAACTCAAAGGAATTGACGGGGACCCGCACAAGCGGTGGAGTATGTGGTTTAATTCGATGCAACACGAAGAACCTTACCAGGGTTTGAAATCATTTCAAAACTCCTTGAAAGAGGAGCCTCCTTCGGGATGAAATGACAGGTGGTGCATGGCTGTCGTCAGCTCGTGTTGTGAAATGTCGAGTTAAGTCTCGTAACGAGCGCAACCCATGTCTCTTGTTGCTCACTGAGTGCTTAAGAGAGACTGCCGACCAACATCGGAGGAAGGTGTGGATGATGTCAAGTCAGCATGCCCCTTACATCCTGGGCTACACACGTACTACAATGGTAAGGACAATGAGCTGCGATCCTGCGAAGGCTAGCCAATCTCAAAAACCTTATCTCAGTTCGGATTGCACTCTGCAACTCGAGTGCATGAAGGTGGAATCGCTAGTAATCGCTGGTCAGCTATACAGCGGTGAATACGTTCCCGGGTCTTGTACACACTGCCCGTCACACCATGGAAGTCGACTCTTCCCTAAGTCGTTACTCGAACCCATTGGGACGAGGATGCCGAAGGCAGGGTTGGTGACTGGGGTGAAGTCGTAACAAGGTAGCCGTACTGGAAGGTGTGGCTGGAATACCTCCTTTTTAAAGATGAATTAAGCGCGCATTTTTCAACCTAGTTGGCTTGCCACTAAAATATGAAAAATGCACCACGCTACGGGCTATTAGCTCAGGTGGTTAGAGCGCACCCCTGATAAGGGTGAGGTCTCTGGTTCAAGTCCAGAATAGCCCATGGCACGGGGGTATAGCTCAGTTGGTAGAGCGCTGCCTTTGCAAGGCAGACGCCAGCGGTTCGAGTCCGCTTACCTCCAGCCAAGCCTAAGAAGCTTTCTTAGGCATATCAGAATTGCGGTTATTTGAATACACAAAACAAAATCAATCAATAAAGGGCATATGGTGGAGACCTAGGGACCTAGAGCCGATGAAGGGCGTGACAACCGACGATATGCCTCGGGGAGCAGGACGTATGCACTGATCCGAGGATTCCCGAATGGGGCAACCCAATGCATTCCTTCTTGAATTCATAGAGAAGAGAAAGACAACTTGGTGAACTGAAACATCTTAGTAGCCAAAGGAAAAGAAAGCAAAAGCGATTCCCAAAGTAGCGGCGAGCGGAATGGGAACAGCCTAAAAGGACTTAACAGTAATGTAAAGACCAGGTCATGGGACCAAACATATGGCATTGTATGGCATGAGAAACGAAACAGCTGAAACCTGTACCATAGATGGTGAAAGTCCAGTCGTTGAATCACTACCAACTCCAGCCGTTTGGCTCCCGAGTAGTATGGGACACGTGAAATCCCGTATGAATTTGCGAGGACCACCTCGTAAGGCTAAATACTCCTAGGTCACCGATAGCGAATAGTACCGCGAGGGAAAGGTGAAAAGAACCCCTTTACGGGGAGTGAAATAGAACATGAAACCGTATGCTTACAATTTGTGGGAGGATGAACACATCTGACCGCATGCCTGTTGAAGAATGAGCTGGCGACTTAGAAGAAGTGGCAGGTTAAGATTTTCCATCGAAGCCAAAGCGAAAGCATGTCTGATAAGGGCTCTCGTCCCTTCTTCTAGACCCGAACCCAGGTGATCTAACCATGACCAGAATGAAGCTTTGGTGATACGAAGTGGAGGTTCGAACCGACCGATGTTGAAAAATCGACGGATGAGTTGTGGTTAGGGGTGAAATGCCAATCGAACTTGGAGCTAGCTGGTTCTCCTCGAAATGCGTTGAGGCGCAGCGGTTGATTATGGACTTCTAGGGGGTAAAGCGCTGTCTCGGTGCGGGCTGCGAAAGCGGTACCAATCTGTTGCAAACTCGGAATACCTAGAACGTTTTCAATCAGCCAGTGAGACTGCGGGGGATAAGCTCCGTAGTCAAAAGGGAAACAGCCCAGACCACCAGCTAAGGCTCCTAAATAAAAGCTAAGTGGCAAAGGAGGTGAAAGTGCAGTGACAATCAGGAGGTTTGCCTAGAAGCAGCCACCCTCTAAGGAGTGCGTAATAGCTCACTGATCAAGCGCTTTTGCGCCGAAAATGACCGGAACTAAGTTTTTTGCCGAAGCTGTGGCTACATCATATAGATGATGTAGGGTAGAGGAGCGTTCCGCCCAGGGGGAAGCCAAGCGCGTAAGCCGCGGTGGACAGGGCGGAAGTGAGAATGTCAGCTTGAGTAACGTAAACATTGGTGAGAATCCAGTGCCCCGAAAACTCAAGGGTTCCTGCGCAAGGCTCGTCCGCGCAGGGTCAGTCAGGACCTAAGGTGAGGCCGAAAGGCGTAATTGATGGCAAGAAGGTTTATATTCCTTCACTAGTCTAGGCTTAGTCCTGAGGGACGAACAAATAACACTCGGCACAATGGCCTTCCTTGGCAGGAAGGAACAAACCATTGTTGTTTGATGGTATTTTTTCCAAGAAAAGCTCATTCGACTTTGAGTCTAGACTACCTGTACCGTAAACCGACACAGGTGAGTGGGTTGAATAAACTAAGGGGAGCGAGATAACTCTCTCTAAGGAACTCGGCAAATTGGCTCTGTACCTTCGGAAGAAAGAGTGCCCCTCAGGGGGCCGCAGTGAAGAGATCCAGGCGACTGTTTACCAAAAACACAGGTCTCCGCAAAGTCGTAAGACGATGTATGGGGGCTGACACCTGCCCAGTGCCAGAAGGTTAAAGAAGTTGGTCAGTCTTTGACGAAGCTAACGACTGAAGCCCTGGTGAACGGCGGCAGTAACTATAACTGTCCTAAGGTAGCGAAATTCCTTGTCGGGTAAGTTCCGACCCGCACGAAAGGTGTAACGATCTGGATACTGTCTCAGAGAGAGACTCGGTGAAATAAAACTATCTGTGAAGATGCGGATTACCTGCACACGGACAGAAAGACCCTATGAAGCTTTACTGTAACCTGGAATTGCTCTCAAGCTTATCTTGCGCAGCTTAGGTGGGAGGCTATGAACCTTTTCTTCTGGGAAGAGGGGAGCCATCAGTGAGATACCACTCTTGGTAAGCTAGAGCGCTCAGTCTTCACCGTCATCCGGTAAGACGACAGTTTCAGGCGGGCAGTTTGACTGGGGCAGTCACCTCCCAAAAGGTAATGGAGGTGTGCAAAGGTTCCCTCAGGCTGGACGGAAATCAGCCATAGAGTGTAAAAGCATAAGGGAGCTTGACTGCGAGACTGACATGTCAAGCAGAGACGAAAGTCGGCTTTAGTGATCCGACGGTGCTGTGTGGAAAGGCCGTCGCTCAACGGATAAAAGTTACTCTAGGGATAACAGGCTAATCTCCCCCAAGAGTTCACATCGACGGGGAGGTTTGGCACCTCGATGTCGGCTCGTCGCATCCTGGAGCGGAAGTACGTTCCAAGGGTTGGGCTGTTCGCCCATAGAAAGCGGCACGCGAGCTGGGTTCAGAACGTCGTGAGACAGTTTGGTCCATATCCTGTGTAGGCGTTTAGAGCATTGAAAGGATCTCCCCTTTGTACGAGAGGACCAGGTGGGGACAGACCGCTAGTGTACCAGTTATCCCGCCAGGGGTAAACGCTGGGTAGCTATGTCTGGAGTAAATAACTGCTGAAAGCATATAAGTAGGAAGTTCACCTTAAGATGAGTGCTCTTTTGTCTCAACCGTTCAGTTTTACTGACAAATGAAAGACAAGGAAGGTCACGGCAAGACGAGCCGTTTGATAGGCATGAAGTAGAAGTGCAGTAATGCATTCTGAAGCTGACATGTGCTAATAGACCGAGGGATTTGATTTTGTATACCATAAGCAAGACTTGCTAGAATTTTCTAGGAAGCAATCGAACTACTTTGCTTAACAAAGTAGTTCTTTTTCTTGGTGTCTTCGTCGAGGTCGAGACACAGCATCCCTTTCCGAACTGCGTGGTGAAAGGCCTTTGAGATAACGATAGGATACGGGTAGCTGTATCTGAAAACATATCGATGCCAAGAAATATTTAATTAGAATCTTTATTCTAAGATGGAGCTTTGTGCTCCATCATAAATTCATAACTTTATAGATTTTTTAACTTCATTTATTTGCATAATCAACTTCATACAAACTTTAAACAAGTTCTATTAATTATTATTCAATTTATTTCTTAATCTTTTCAGAATAAGGTAGTTCTATGTATTTTCATTTTTTTGTACCATTTGATTTCTTGACTATGGTATACTAAAAAGTAACAGGTCTAAAACATTTTAGATTGTGTAACTCTTTATAACTATTTATTTCTTCTTTATTATGACTGCAACTTTAGAGCGTCGCGAAAGCGCAACAGTATGGGGACGTTTTTGTTCATGGATTACTTCAACTGAGAACCGTCTTTACATCGGTTGGTTCGGAGTATTAATGATCCCTACTTTACTTACAGCAACTTCAGTATTCATCGTAGCATTTATTGCTGCTCCTCCTGTAGATATCGATGGTATCCGTGAGCCAGTTTCTGGATCACTTATGTACGGAAACAACATCATCTCTGGTGCTGTAATCCCTACATCAAACGCTATCGGTCTTCACTTCTACCCAATCTGGGAAGCAGCTTCTCTTGATGAGTGGCTTTACAACGGTGGTCCTTACCAGCTTATCGTTTGTCACTTCTTCATCGGAATTTGTTCTTACATGGGTCGTGAGTGGGAGCTTTCTTTCCGTTTAGGAATGCGTCCTTGGATCGCAGTAGCTTACTCTGCTCCAGTAGCAGCAGCAACAGCTGTATTCATCGTATACCCAATCGGTCAGGGTTCTTTCTCTGATGGAATGCCTCTTGGTATTTCTGGTACTTTCAACTTCATGATCGTATTCCAGGCTGAGCACAACATCCTTATGCACCCATTCCACATGCTTGGTGTTGCTGGTGTTTTCGGTGGTTCACTTTTCTCTGCTATGCACGGTTCACTCGTAACTTCATCTCTCATCCGTGAGACTACTGAGAACGAGTCTGCAAACGCTGGATACAAGTTCGGACAAGAAGAAGAGACTTACAACATCGTAGCTGCACACGGTTACTTCGGACGTCTTATCT
>JACLAB010016203.1_pt1 | contig 38771 bp, 25 predicted proteins | sample 8027921 | NCBI WGS metagenome assembly JACLAB01 (sample SAMN15725117, study PRJNA655200) | protist metagenome | isolation source: fluorescence activated cell sorting (FACS) single amplified genomes of... | place: USA: West Boothbay Harbor, Gulf of Maine | collected 2000-07-19 | reverse complement strand
CCCTTGTTCACGCGGTGCCCGTGCAGCTTTGACCGCTGCATCGAGGACTGCCCGTGCAGCTGCAACGCGTGCATGGCTCGCGTGCCGTGCGAGTGGGCCAACGCGCAGCGCTTTGTCCCGCAGCGCCATCGCGGCATGCGCTTGACCACCAACGCCACGTTGTGCTGCACGAGACATGCCTAATAATGTTAGTCTTGCTTTGTTGTTGTATTTTTGACACACACCTACCTACCTCCCTCCTTGTGTACGACTCACGCGTTGCGCGCCCGTCGTAGTGTGTGCGACTGCCGCGCGCGCGCGCACCACCACTGTCACATGCATGTATCTGGTCACACCCGTAATCGTGGTAAACACTTTGTAAACCCTAGAGCGGGTATAAATATCCGCGCTCCCATACTGTAGAGGGTAACTTTTTAAGAGCCTAAGCTCTGATCAAGTGTAGTATCTGTTCTATATAACTTAGCCGTTATTTCACCTCAATATGAGGTAAAAGACTAAGATAATTTTTATCCGCTTGTGGGCACTCATGGCGCTTGCGCCTGGCTTACTACGTATGGCGTCAGCCTTGCACTCATGCTAACGACGTACAGCGGTTTCTCCCTTACAGTATGTAGTGTGTGTACCGCGGTACACACATCACACACACACGTGTGTGTGTGTGGCGTTGGGCGCATCGTACCGTATGGCGCGCGGCGCTCTGTACTCGTTCGAGTACGCTCTGTGTGTATTACATAACACACCTATGCGCGTCTACGTGTCATTGGTGTGCGTGTTTGTTGATTTCATCGCGTTTCGTCGCACTGCAGTGGTGCGCATAACTCGGCTGTCATGTGACAGCGCCGCGACGCGTAAAAGTTAACAACGCATGAGTGTAGTGGTTAAAAAAACCAATAACTTTTGCGTCGACAGCCTTGGGTGAGCGGGCACAAAGCGAAAAATAATAATATGAATTACACAAATGCTATTGATTCTGTTTTTGGCGGGCACGAACGATTTTTGTTTGGCGCGCCCTCAACACCCTCGACTCGGGTCGCTTGAGACCCATAACCGTGACAAACACATGTCTCATAATCAAAACCTATATATTGCGCACGCTAAACCCTCACACCTCATACTTACCTGGCCGGGATGTCTATCTGATCACCAAGGGATAGCGTCGCGCGCGCGCCCCGCTCCTTGCACTCCGAGCGCGTCGCGCGCGCGCCGACGGCACTCTCACGAGGTCGTCGACGGCACAATTTATGCCAGGGTGAGTTAAGCGTACGCGCTACTCGCCATGCTAAGTATGGGTGTATGTACCCCCTATTGAGTGACTAGGGGTACACACATCGCCGAGGCGCGTAGAGAAGGAAACCAGCACCCAGGAGTGGTGTGTGGTGGGGTAAAAATTTATGAATGGTCCTTGAGATGAGATGCACAAAGAGCTATATGTGGTAAAAGGCAACGTATAGACATCCCGTTCGCGCACCTCGGACCGATTACCATACCATTCGCCCCCGTGATTTGCTTATGTGCGTTTCGGGGTGGGTCCACATCGTTTACCACGCTTACGGGTGCGGACTACAACTCGGACATGACGTTTTTGTGTATATAGTGTATAGTGTAATGTAAGGAGGCCCTATGTATGAAGAAGGGCTACAGAAATTAAGACACGCGCATCAACAAAGAGCAATGTGCCTTGGGGATGGAAAGTAAGTTTTCAACCAGCAATATTCCCGACTCAGTTAAGACTTCACAGTCTAGGATATAACCCCATGCGTAAAGATGGGATTTATGGTCGTGTGGGGTGCGGTTTTATAGGTTTTGATTGAGTCGGTAGGTTGTTGTCACGCTTACGGGTGGGCTTGTGTGCGCGTAGGGGGGGCAAAAAGTGCAGCCACAGCAGAGCGCCGCGCGACGACGATGAGGGCGGCGGCGGCGGCATCATCGCTGTCGACGTCGGCGCACACCGCGCGTCTGTGTCGTCGTCAAGGTCGTCGGTCGTGTCGCGCGTACGATGCACCACCACACAGGCGCGTGGCGCTCGTCGTCGTGGACGATGACGATGACGATGATGACGATGATGATGACGATGCGACGTTTGCGCACCCGGAGATCGTGGCGGCGGCGATACGCACCCTCCCGGACGTACAGTGCGATGTAGTACTCGCATCGTCGTCGTCGTCTTTGTCGTCGTACGACGCGCGCATCGTCGTCACGACGAGACAAAGAGCGGGCGGAGAGCAGCGGCAGCCATTGCAATTCACCGTGTCGGTGTTGGCGACGTCGAGGTCGAAGAAACACCCGTGCGTGGCGCTCGAGCCACTGACGTCGTCAGAGACGTTAGCGTCGTCTCGCGCATTTAACGATGGCGTGCGTGTGTGCGCTGAACGCGCGTTTTTGGATGATGATGATGACGAGGACTACGCGACGTACGCCGGCGTCTTGGAGCCGTGTACTACGAATGACGACGACGACGACGACGACGTCATTGACTTGTTGGTACAACACAACACAGATGCTGATGCTGATGGTGACGACGACGACGACGAAGCTAATCCTCCTCCTCACACTCCTACAACTACAGATCAGCAGCAGCAGCACAAGTACCGGATTAGGTTGACGCGGCTCGATCCGCGCCTCACGCGTCTCGCCCTCGAGCGACTCTTGTTGAGCGGCGCCAAATGCGGGTTACCCATCGAACTCGTCATCGAGCACATCGTGCGCAACTCCATGCATCGGTCAGGCGTGTCTGGGATGAAGACGAAAAAGATGATGATGATGCCGCCAGCATCACCAGCAGCATGTCAAGAAGACAACAACAAGATGAAAGTGTACGTCGTCTTTGGCGGGTCGTCGTCCCAGCGTCGACAATCGTGCCGATCCGGTCGACACGTCTACTTGACGCTCAAACGCATCCCAACCATCGACGTCGTCGCCGTGGTGCTGCTGAACAATAATACTACGCAGCAGCAGCAGCTGGCGGATGCCACGGCGTGGAGGTTGTCGTACGCGAGCGCGCTCGACCCGGACCAATGGGACGCGCCCCGCGCGCCCGACGCCGGTCGGTTCGCGCCTTCGAAACGCGTGCGCGCCGACTTGGAAAAATACGGTTGGGTGAAACCATCCGAGCTTAGGGGATCATGCATGATCCAAGACACCATTGCGCAAAGGTCGACGCGATTTGGCGCCTTGCTCGCCGTCGCGTCGCGAGAAGGTGCGATTATATTCAACGCCGCGCACGGCGGCGCGGGCGAGGATGGCGCGTTGCAACAACTCTGCGTGTCCTCTGGCGTCGCGTACACCGGGTCATCTCCGCTCGCGAGTCGCGTGTGCATGGATAAAGCGGCGACGGCCAAAGCATTGGCGCAGCGTCCGGTGCACGGCGCGACGTGTTTGCCCAAGCGCGTGGTCCCGGCGAGCGCATTGGTGAGTAAAGCGTCGGATGAACGAGGATGGGGCGGACGCGAACGCGTCGAAGGCGCCAAGCGTTTATGGCTCGACATTGTGAGTTCTTTTACTACTTTTGGAGGTGGAGGTGGAGGTGGAGCAGCAGACACGAATATGACTACTACATTGGTGGTGAAACCCATCGCGGATGGGGCATCGCGCGGCGTGCGTCGATTGATGGATGAACGCGAGTTGTTGGCGTACGCCGAAGACGTTGCCAAAAATCAAGCGCCGCCGCCGCCGTTCAACAACAACAACCCGTACGCGTACGTGTTTGAACCATTTTTTGACGCCTCGCGCGCGCCTTGGATGGAATGCTCGTTTACGTTGATGGGGGCGTTAGGCGACCTCCGCGTCGTCGGTCCATCGACGATTGACGCTCGGGCCAAGGAACGCGCGCGCGCCGTGGGACACGCGCTCGGCGTCGAAGGATGCGCCGCGCTCGACGCCTTTGTGAACACCGACACCGGGGAGTTGATTGTGATTGAAATGAACACCGTGCCGGATATGACGTCGCCGGACTCGACGGTGTTTGCGCACGCCAGGACCGCCGATCCGCCGATTGACGCCGAAACGTTGTGTACGCGCGCGCTCAGTTTGGCGCTCGTGCGACGGTTCAGATGACGTAGTACTGTGTATTAGTAGTGTAGTTTTATAAGCTTCGGGTTAATCGCGGATTTTGTAGTAGTAGTAGTAGTTGGTTGGTTGGTTGGTTGGTACTGTATCACAACACGGTAACTAAAATGAATGAATGAAAAATGAATGACAAAAAAAGCAGTCGTGGTAAAACGTGTCGTTGTGGCGTTGGCGTTGGCCTTTACGCCGCGACAAACGCCGCTTTGGGCTGTTGTTTTTTACGCGGCGTCTTCAACTCGTCGTCTACAATCTCACCCTCCTCGATAGACTCGGTGTCAGTGTCGTCGTCGTCGGACCCTTTAGTAGCGGGCGTATTCGTCGGCGTATTCGTCGGCGTTTGCGATTCGTCCTCCTCGTCATGCTCGACGTCGACATCGACCGCCGCCACCGCTTTGAGCTTTGGTGGCGACGGCGGCGCTTCAATCGCCGACGCGTCCGCCTCCTTCATCGCGTGAAATTTAGCAAACAACGTCTGCACGGGGGCGTTCGACGACGCTCCAGTAATCGCGCGCGCCATGTCCTCGTTTGCGCGCTCGCGCATCGAAATCTTCCCCGCGGCGTACGCGTACACCAATCGCTCGAGCTCTGGCGCGAAAAAATTCAGGTACTCTTCGCACCGCGCGTGAAGCATGGATTCAAATCGTTCGCACTGCGCGAGCTGGGCGTTAATGTCCACATCCGTCGCTGAAATGTCTCGTCGAAGCGCGGCGTCGACATCCGCCTTGGCGTTTGCGCCGCCGCGATCGGCTTTGCTCGCCAACCGCGCGAACCGCGCCTCGGCGTCGTTCAATTTAAACCGCGCCTTTTCATGTTCGTACACACACGATTCCAATCGTCGCTCATACGTCACTTGTGCCTTATCATGCAACGTCATCGCGCGCTTGGCAAAATCCTCCATGAAATCGCATTCGCGTCGCGCGTCAATGTCTTCGACGCCAGACGCCAACAAGCGCGCATTCTTGCATCGAATCGCTCGCGACATCGCGGCGTCGTCGGCGTCGTCGGTATCTTCGTCATCGTCATGGGTGGTGAACAATTGCGTTTCGCGCGCCGTGATGGCGTCGCGAACGCGCGATTCCACGTCTCGCGAGTACTTTTTCGTCGCGTCGCGCGCGAGCGCTCGAGCGAGCCAAAAATCTGTATCCTCGACAAACTCCCCGATCGATCGTCGCACGATGGCCACCGCGCACACCGCGCGCTCGAGACGCGCGTCGTGGGCGTAGAGTTTCGCAATGTCCACGACGTACGGCGTCGGCGTCGGCATCGTTTTCGTGTCTTTGGTCTTGGCTTTGCATGTTCGCGCGGGCGCGGACGGAGCGCGCGCGGCGTCGGCGTCATCCGTGCGTTCGCGCAGTATTGCGTTCGTTCGTGATTTACTCGATGTTGTGTTGCCCATGTTTTGGTGTCGTTGTCGTTGTCGTTGTCGTTGTTGTCGTCGTCCTCCTCGCGGCATGTCAAGGAATGAGGACGTCGACGCGGGATTTCGCGCGTCGTCGTCTCGATAACGCTCATAACGATGATGATGATAACAATAATAGTGTACCAACGCAAACCATACTATACTACACACACAGCCAGCCAGCCAACGAGCCATTTGATGATGATAATAACCTACGTCAAGCATCGCTGAGAAATGGCGCGAATGACGAGCATTTGCTCCTTAGCCGCGCCGCGCATATCCACCAATTGCGCGATGTGTTGCTCGCGTTCCTCATCCACGCCTTCTGCCCGCATCTGCGCCACCTGCGCATCAAACTGCGCGTCTTGTTGCGTCATAGACTGTAAAAACATATCAATATTCGCCAAGAATTCCTCCACGCTCATCTGCGCGTCGCGCAAGACGTCGCGCACGACGGCGTCTTGCGCGCCTTGGTCGGCTCGCACGTCTTCATCGAGCGCGCCCAACCCACTGACACAGGCATCAATCAACCCTAACGCCGGCGGCACATTCGCGCGTTGATAACAATCCAATAAATACTCAAATAATCCCTTGAGTGCGGCGATGATTTCCGGCCCTTCACCCTTGGATTGCGCGGTTTGATACGTCGCCAACGCGGCTTCGACGACGCCTTCGGTGAGCGACCCGTCGCGCGTCATGGCATCGATCGCCTCGCTCGCCTCTTCGGGCGATTGCGCGTTCAAGATTCGATAGTAATTGGTAAAATCTTCTTCGCGCACGTTCGGTGGGGCCATTTGTGCGTTCGCCATGGCTTGTGCGAGCTCGTCGCCTTGGTTTGATGACGACGGCGCGGCTTGAAGGTGATGCTGATTGTGTTGACGCACGCGTCGCATCGCCGGGTGTACGAAACGCCGCGAGGCGAACGCGTGCATCGGTGCGCGCATTCGCATCGTCGTCATCTGTGTCGCCATCTCTTTCGTGCGCTCTCGTCGCCCGTCGACGCGCGTCGCACTGTGGTGATTGATGTTTGATGACCTAAAACCTCAAACACTGACGCAGCATCATGATGATGACGATGATGACGACGCCGCGCAGCGCGCACGCGCGCCCGGCGACGCGCACACAGCTGCATAAAACCCGCACGCACGTCGTCACGCGCGCGAAAGGCGGCAAGGGCGCGTCAGAGCCCGAGCCCGAGGTGGATCCCGAAGCGATTGAAATGGATGCCATGGAGCGCATGGACAAGACGATGGATTCGATCGCCAAAGATTTCTCCACCGTGCGCACGGGACGCGCCAACGTACAAATATTAGATCGTATTGAAGTGATGTATTACGGCGCACCGACGGCGCTGAAGGCGATCGCGAATGCGTCGACACCGGACGCGCAGACGGTGGTGATTCAACCCTTTGATAAAACCGCGATCAAGGATATTGAACGCGCGTTGAATGAGAGCGATTTAGGCATCACGCCGAATAACGATGGGAATGTGATTCGATTGGTTATACCTGCGTTGACGGAGGAGCGTCGTAAGGATTTGGCAAAGTTGGTGTCCAAGCTCGGGGAGGATGGAAAGGTGGCGTTGCGCAACGTGCGTCGGGACGCGATGAAGGCGATTGAAAAGTTGGAAAAGGCGAGCGCGATTGGCGAAGACGAATGCGCGGGGTTGAAGAAGGGTATTGAAGATTTAACCGCGTCGTACATTAAAAAAGTGGACGACATCACCAAGGCGAAGGAGACGGAATTACAAAAGGTTTAAATGGATTGAACGATGCAGTCAGTCAGTCAGTCTTACTACGTATCCGCGTCTTTTGCCACCGCCGCCGCCGCCGCGCGTCAACGCGCGCGCGCGCAAAAACATATACACATATATATTCATACACAATTCAACGAACGATATTGATCCATCATCACATGTCCTTCTCGTCAGTCGTCTTTGTCCTTGTCGTCGCGAACGCGAATGAACGCGATGATGCTCACGTACCAAACGCGCTCGTCACTGTGCGACGCCGACGAGAGAGCCCCGAACGCGTGCGTTCGTCGGGAACCGCGTTCGTCGTCGCGTTCGTCGTCGTCATGAGCGCGCCGCCCGCGACGTCGCTCGACGCCAATGACGCAGCACCACCGCCGCCACCAGACACCCTCCCAGCGCTCTTCTGGAGCGGCGATGGCGACGATTGGATGGACGACGCGCACATGAACAACCCCGAATTCGCCGCGCTCAAAGCCATGCTCGCCGAAGACCCGGCGTCGCCGTGCGAGCTCGCTGAAATGCACAAGAATAAGGGCAATCAGTCGATGAAGTACAAGCACAATTTGATGTACGCGAGGTACGCGGTGGAGCACTACACGACGGGCATCCTCGTCGCGTGCGACGACGCGGGATTGAATTCTATACTACACAGTAATCGCGCCTACGCCGGGTTATTGCTGAAAAACTACCGCAAGGCGTACGAGGATGGGGTAAAGGCGGTGGAACTGGACGCGCGGAACGTCAAGGGTTGGTATCGCGCGGCCAAGGCGGCGCTGAGCTTGGAGAAATTTGAAGAATGCGCGCGATTGTGCGTGGCTGGACTAGATGTGGAGGGCACGAATAGAGATATGAAGGTTTTATTGCGCGATGCGAAGCGAGGGGTGGAGAAACGGGAGGCACAGGCGCGATTGGATGTTGACGAGCGCGCGCGGGTTTCGGCGTACGCCGAGGCGTTGCGGGACAAGCGTATACGAATCGGACCCGCTGTGCTTGGAAGCGGCGAGCGTTGGCCGACGATTGATGCGAATACGTATGAAGCGGTGTTTTGGACGTTGTTTGTCTATCCGGAGTCCATGCAGACGGATGTGGTGGAGGCGGCGAGGGAAACAGACGCGCTCGGAGCGCATTTAGACGTCTTGTTCAATCCGGGCGCGCCTCCGCTCGCGTGGGATAGCGCCAACGCGTACACGCGCGAGAGCGTGGAGGTTTATTGGCAAACGAATGCCACGGTTCCGTATACGTACGCGCAGATCGAGACGAAAATGTTGGATGCGGCTGGCGTGACGCGACGCGACGCGGATGACGACACGAGGCGCGCCATCGTCGACGCGGAAACCAAAACCAAAAAGGTTGACGCTCGCGATCAATTCATGCGGTTGATTGTCGATCCGTACGCCACGACGTTTGGAGATTTAGTCAAGAATAAAGAATTTGTCGTCGCCGGGCACGTGGTGTTGTACATTGTGGCGAAAGGCACGGAATTTAGGCAACAATTTCTCAACGGCGAATGGGAACTCTAGCGTACAGTCGTCGTCGTACACGTCGTCGTCGTCTGATACATAGCCGCGCGGTCCCATCGGTCGTCGCGCGTTGTAAAGCAAACAAACAATCAAACAAATGATACACAGAAAAATAATACGTACACGTTACAAAACTATATGCAAAGACAAAGAACGCTCTCGAGCGGCGAGGCGCGGCTACTACGTTTCACCACGTCAACCGCCGCCGCAACATCGCTTAAACTTTTTATTCGACCCACACGGACACGGCCGATTATTCGGATACGCCCCCCGCATCGACTTCGCTTCGTTCTGTCTATCCTCGCGCGTCATCGATCGATCGTGTTCGGTAATGACGCGCGTAAATTCCTCCGCGCTCGTCGGCGTCGAAGCTCCGCCGCGCGACAACGACTCCCTCGCTCGCCTCATCATCGCCCGCGTCAGCGCATACGTCTTCAACAGCTCTGAAACTTCCGCGTGCGTGCCATTCGGCACCTCGCGCGCGATGGCGGCGACGCGCGCCGCGGTGAGCGTCGCTGGATTCTCGCGTTCGCTCGCGCGCATCGACGACGCGTACGCCCTCGCGCGCGACGCCTCGAACGACACCTCCGCCGCGTGTCGCGGCGCATCCCCCGTGCGCTCCGCCGAAGCGCGCTCGAGTAAGTCCACGTACGCGTCAATGGTGAACGCGGACGACGCCGACGGCGCGTCGCCGTCTTGTCCCGTGACTAATTGTTTCGCGAGCAGCGCATCGAGCGGCGACGACGACGCTGTTTTCGCGCCAAACCACTGCGAGACGGCGTCGAACACGCCCGCGCGCGCGCACGACGCGGACGTCGATACCGCCCGCACGTGTGCGCGGGCGATGCGCATGTCGGCGGCGCGACGTCGGCGTCGTCGGCGTCGGCGTGTGAGGCTTGAAAAAGTGCACTTTTGCATCGTCGTCATAATGTCGCGCGCGGTCGCGTTCGCGCGCGTGGCGCGTCGCGCGGTGACGACGGCGGCGGCGACGGGTGCGACGAATCCTGTGCCGTCGTCCTCCTCGTCGTCGTCGTCGTCGTCGTTGTCGATTTACATTGAGACGTATGGGTGTCAAATGAATACGAATGATTCCGACATTGTCCGTGGAATCCTGCGCGCGCACGGCCACGGGGTCGTCAACGACGCATCGCGCGCGGACGTGGTGTTATTAAACACGTGCGCCGTGCGCGAAGGCGCGGAGCAGAAGATTTGGGCGCGTTTGGCGCAGTTGAAGGCGATGAAGACGTCGCCCGAATCAACGTTGCGCGCCGTCGGCGTGCTCGGATGCATGGCGGAGCGCTTGAAATCCGCGCTCCTCCGCGCCGATGGCTTGGCGGACATCGTGTGTGGTCCAGATGCGTACAGGGACGTGCCGAGATTGCTGGCGAACGCGTCGAGGGCGACGTCAGAGCTCACGGATGATGAGCGGATGAATGTGTTGTTGAGCTTGGACGAAACGTACGCCGACGTGACACCCGTTCGGCGCGATCCATCGTCGCCTTTAGCGTACGTGAGCGTCATGCGCGGATGCGACAATATGTGTAGTTTTTGTGTCGTTCCGTTCACGCGCGGACGCGAGCGGAGTAGGGCGTTGGATTCGATCGTTCGCGAGTGTCGGGACCTCGTGAACGCCGGCGTCAAGGAGATTACATTATTGGGGCAAAATGTCAACTCCTACGCCGATAAGTTTAGCGCTCGTGCGGTGGTGGATGATTTAGGGTATGTCGTCGGCGACGATGCCGCGAAGAATGCGAACGCCGACCCGTTCGCGCCGTACGCGAAGGGATTCAAGTCGGTGTATAAACCAGACGCGCGTCGGCGGCACGCGTACTCTTTTGCGGATTTAGTCGCCGCCGTGGCCGCGATCGACCGAGAAGTTCGCGTGCGATTCACATCACCGCATCCGAAAGATTTTCCCGATGATTTATTGCGCGTCGTTGCCGAGACGCCAAACGTGTGTAAACAGTTGCACATGCCGGCGCAGAGCGGATCGACGTCGACGTTGGCGCGCATGCGACGAGGGTACACGCGCGAGGCGTACGTAGACCTCATCACGCGCACGCGAGAGATGATTCCCGGCGTGGCGATTAGTTCGGATTTTATTTCTGGATTTTGTGGCGAAACTGAAGCCGAACACGCGGAGACGATTTCGTTGCTCGAGCGCGTTCGATTCGAGACGGCGTACATGTTCCATTATTCGTTGCGGGACAAGACGCACGCGGCGAGGCATCTATCAGACGACGTCCCGGAGGATGTGAAAAAACGTCGTTTAGCAGAAGTGATTGATACATTTCGAGCGGGTGCGGCGCGAGCGAACGCAGAGGAGATTGGCCGAACGCATTTGGTGCTCGTCGAAGGCGTCGCGCGTAAATCAGACGCGCAAATGAGCGCGCGTTCGGATACGGGTAAGCGCGTCATCATCGAAGGCCGGCGCACGGTGCGCGATAGCGATGATGATGATGCTCATCAAGAGGTTGACATTAAACCAGGAGATTACGTCATCGCGCGTATCGAACGCGCAGGACCGTCGACGCTCATCGCGCGTCCGTTGGGCGTCACCACGGCGACGCGCTTTTTCGAGCGACACGGCGCGGCGTGGTATTAATTGTAGTTCCAGTAGCAACCGTAGTGTAAGTCAGGTCAACACATCACGCGAACGCCCTGGCTCGTGAGAATAGACTTGGCGCGCTCAATGTCCTCGCCCGTCGGCGTCGCCATGCCCTCGAGCGCATAGTCCAATTCCAATTCCTGAAACTTGAACACCCCTAATCGATGATACGGCAACAATTCAATCCCCAACACGCACGCGTGCGATTTCGCCACGCGCGCGAGTTCAACGAGCTCCTCCTCGCTATCCGTCGCGTACGCAGCAAATCGTTCGTCATTTCGCGGATTCGTCATCAACACGAAACGTAACCACGTCGGCGTCCCGTGCGCCTCGCACGCGCGTAAAAATCGCCGCGAAAGCTCAAATTCCTCGACGCTCGTCCCAGTAATGGCCACGTATCGATCAACAAACGCGCTCTTGAGACACAACAGCACGCAGTCGACGTGCGGAAGCACGCGATTCCATTCTTTATCGGTGCCGGCGCCCGCGGTGTCGATTGAGGCGCTGACGCCCAAGGCGCGAACGCCTCGACACACCGCGCGCGCGAATTCTGGCTGCAACAAACACTCGCCTCCACTGAGCGTGACGCCGCCGCCAGACGCTTTGTAGTAATCAAGATTGCGTCGTACGATGTCGACGCACTCGCGCACGCGCATGCGTCGCCCGAGCGGCGTCGGCGTCGAGGCGTCCGCGCGCGCGAGCGCGGCGTCGGTGCTGTCCACGTTGCAACAAAACACGCAGCGTTTGTGACAGGATTGGAGGAAGAATATGCAGCGGATGCCCGCACCGTCGACGGCGGTGAAGGAATCGATGCTGTGCACGTTGCCGGTGATTTTGTCTTCGTTCGCCAGGTCCTCGATGTCGTCGTCCTCCATCGTCGCCGGTGTGCGTATGGCGGTCTGGCGGTTGTGTAGCGTTGTCGCAAGAGTCGAGATACGTTGAGACGATAGGATCAAGTCTGGATGAGTTGTCACATCCACAGACGAACGTCGTCGTCGTCGAGTGTCGTTGTATGTCGAGAATATGAACCGTCACACCCAAGACCACGCGACCGCATTCCACGACGCACGCCCCATGACCACCGTGCGCGATTTCATTCGCACGCACGCGCAGCCGTACGATGACGATTTCACCGCCTCGCTCGCACCGCCCACGCCGCGCACGCTCGCACTGCTGTCCCGCGCGCGCGAGTTGTTCGCGCTGGAACGCCAACGCGGCGGCGTGCTCGACATTGACACCTCCACGCCGTCGCACGCCACGTCGCACGGGCCCGGGTACATCACCGACGCCGCGAGTGATTGCGTCATCGTCGGCATGCAAACCCCGGTGCCGCTGCAACGGACGATGAAACCGCTCGGAGGCATGCGAGTGATTGAGAAGGCGTGCGCCGAGCGCGGGCGCGTCGTCGACGTCGGCGTGGCCAATGTCTTGAATGACTGGTGCGTGACGCATAACGACGCCGTGTTCGCGCTGTATACGGATGAGATGAAAGCTGCGCGACGCGCACACGTTCTGCTTGGGTTACCGGATGCGTACGGACGCGGTCGATTGATTGGCGATTACCGACGCGTCGCGCTGTTTGGCGTCGACGCGTTGCTCGCGGATAAATCCCGGGACGCCGAGGCGATGCCGGTGGATACGGAGGACGACTTGAGATGTAAGTTTGAAGTCACGCAGCAGATTCGCGCGTTACGCGCGCTGAAGGATATGGCCAAGGCGTATGGATTCGACATCGGTCCGCCCGCGACGTCGGCTCGCGAGGCGATTCAATGGACGTACTTTGGATATCTCTGCGCGGTGAAATCACACGACGGCGCGGCGATTTCGCTCGGTCGCGTGGATGCGTTTTTTGACATTTACATCGAGCGCGACGTGACGAGCGGGAAAATCACCGAATCACAGGCACAGGAATTGATTGACAATTTTGTACTAAAGCTGCGCATGGTGCGGCAATTACGTCCGCTCGCGTACGAGGAGATTTTCGCGGGCGATCCGCAATGGTCGACGGCGTGCGTCGCCGGATGCTCGCTCGACGGCGGCGGTCGACACATGGTGACGAAGACGTCGTGGCGTTTCTTACACACGCTACGAAATCTCGGCGCGGCGCCCGAACCCAATCTCACCGTGCTTTGGTCGAGCTCGGCGCTGCCGAAACCGTTCAAGCAATTTTGCGCCGAAATCTCCATCGGCTCGTCGACGATTCAATACGAAAACGATGACTTGATGCGCGAAATGTTACAGAGCGATGACTACGGGATCTCTTGCTGCGTCTCTGCCATGCGCTTGGGGACCGATATGCAATACTTTGGCGCGCGGTACAACATGCCAAAGTTACTGCTCATGGCGCTCAATAACGGCAAGGATGAAATCACCGGCGCGCAAGTCGCCCCGGCGTTGTTTGAAGATGTCCCGGGAGATGGCGAGATTTTGTCATTCGACGACGTCATGAGTCGATTCAAAGCTTACATGGATTGGTTGTGCGCGCTGTACGTGAAAACGATGAACATTATTCACGCCTGTCACGATTTACGCTGTTACGAAGCCATTTTCTTTGCGTTGATGGATACAAAGCTGTCACGTTCGATGGCGTTTGGCATTGCCGGATTGAGCGTCGTCGCGGATTCGTTATCGGCAATCAAGCACGCTCGAGTGCGCGTCGCGCGCGACGCGTCGACCGGATTGACAAAAGATTTCACCATCGAAGGCGAGTACCCAAAGTTTGGCAACGACGACGACGCCGTGGATGCCATCGCGGTGTTCTTGGTGGATTACACCATTCGCGCCTTGCGTAAAACTCCCGCGCATCGCGGCGCCGCGCACACGCTGTCCATTTTAACCATTACATCCAACGTGATGTACGGCAAAGCTACGGGCGCGACTCCAGATGGTCGACCCGCGGGCGCTGCGTTCGCGCCGGGCGCCAACCCCATGCACGGCCGCGATGCGAATGGCGCGTTGTGCTCGTTGAATTCTGTCGCCAAGATCCCGTACCCGTCGTGCGCGGATGGCATTTCAAACACATTCAGCATCGCCGGGCCGTCTCTCGGCAAGTCGCGCGAATCGCAAATTTCAAATTTAGTCGCCATGCTCGACGGGTATTTCGCTCGAGGCGCGCAGCACTTAAATGTCAATTGTTTGACGCGAGACGTGCTCGTGGACGCGATGGAACATCCGGATAAGTACCCGACGCTGACGATTCGCGTGTCGGGGTACGCGGTGAATTTCATCAAGCTTTCGCGCGAGCATCAACAGGAGGTCATCAGTCGTACGTTTCACGCATCGTTATAAAGGGCGAGGCGCGCGACTGTGTTTTTCGCGTTTTACTTTTTCGTTTCAACATTTCAGCGGCGCTAGTCGTACATCAGCCAGTTCTTTCTTTCAACTTCAAAAAAATTCCAAAAATTCAGCCCAAAAATTCATCATCCAAACAACATGGCGCCCGCCAAATCAACATCGCCGCCCGTGACTTCTAAAGCCTCCAAAGCCTGAGCGCGGGTGAACCCGAGAGAAATTAGGCGCGACACCTTGTCTTCGTTCACCGAGCGCGGGAGATCGTCGTCGACGGAACGGGATGGCGCGGGCGCCGTCGGCGGCGAGGCGGCGCCGTCGAAACCGCGTGGAATCTCCGACTCGCCTAAAAATGGCAATTCAACATCCGCTGAACCAATGGCGAGGACGTTCTTGCGCAGATCAATCGTACACTGATGCCGACGTAACATGTCGAGACCGAAAATAAAATCAATATCTTGCTCCTTTTCCAAAACGGTGATCGCCGTCGATAAAAACGTTCCGCCCACCTTCATCGGCGCTTGGTGAATGCGCCCCAAAATCTTCTGCGTGCCCACGCCCTTGGCCGTGCCTTGAAATCTATCATCAATCAATCGCTCAAGACCACACCTGCGCGCGCACGTCACCGACATGATGGACATTTGAGCGCCGCTATCCACAAACGCCTTCAACGCCACGCCGTTGATTTCGGCATCCACGTACAACATAACCACTTGTCCAAACACTTCAGGCGTTTCATCAATCGCCGTCCGCATATTTTCCTCAACATTCGCCTTACGTATCGCCTCTTCAATTTTTCGCTGCGCCTCGACGTCGAATGGATCGCTATGTAACAACGCCAGCTCTTCGTTGCGAATGCGCATCGCTTCGGCTTCGCGGCTACGAAATTCCCGCATGCGCGTCTGAAACGTCTCCACATCCCCCGACTCGATCGCCCGCGCGAACACCGGATCCGACACACGCAAACGTTCCATCGAGACGCGATCGGCGGCGAACGCACGCATCATCGCCAAGGGATCCACCGCGGAACCGTCCGAGCTCGTCGCCCGCGCCCCATCCATGGATACATTCCCCGACCCGTTCGTCGCCGTCGTCGTCGCCGCGCGCCCACCTCCGGGCGCGACGAGGGCGACTAAATCATTATCTTTAAACCCACACCGCGCGAGCGAGTGATCGGAGGCGGAGGACGACGCCGTGGAGGCGGTTTCAAGCGTGCGTCCATCCACCGTGGCGATGAGCGCGCGCACGTCGCGGTCGAGTTCGGCGCCCACCGCCGCCTTGAGATCGGCAATCGTGGCCGAGCCGTCGATGGTGATGCTCACGACGCCATCGATCGAGGGCACGGCGACGGTGAGACGCATCGCAGGGGAGAATGCGGTCGTGAGTGCCGTGCGATCTCATTTTTGCGTCACAATTTGCGCACGATGCGTCGATCTGCGGCGCCGCGAAGCGATGGACGGGCGACGCCATCGCGCGTAAAGGCGACGCCGCCTGCGATGCGCGCGTCAGGCGCCAAAGCGTCGAACGAGGCGATGCGAAATCGACGAATGATGACGATGATGTTGGTGATTGTGATCGTGGCGATTGGTGGATTAATCTTTGGCGCGCGGTATACCCAGCGCACGGGCGACGACGTGGTCATGACGGCCGACGCACCGTCCGAACACGACCGTCCTCGGGCAATCATCGGCGATGCGAACGAATGGCTGCCACCGCAGCGCGAGATTGGGGCGCGATTTCTCAAACGCGAGCGGGACGCGTGCGCATTCGCGTCGGCGCCCACCGTCTCGAGCGCCGTTCGTGGCGCCCAACCGCGGTTGATCACGAACAAAGTCACCACCGCCGCGTTACGCGATGCGTTTACTTTGCCTGCGTTATTGAAACGGAGCGGGAAGACGTCGGTGCAGCACGCGCATCCGGCGTATCACGTCGTCGCGGGTGGTTCGGTGGAACGGATGACGACGCTCGAAACGTTCATCGAACGGTATTTGCGCACCGATGACGTGGCGAACGTGAGCTTTGTGTTTGATTCCATGTCGGATGTGTTGAGTGATAAACGATTAAAGTCGAAATCGAGCGGGAAATCACTCGTGCCGCGACGATTGGGGCACGCGGTGGATGAGCCAGAGGCGGTGATTCCGGTGCTTAGCGTCGGCGGCGACGGCGCGGGATTGGCGATGCATCAGCACGACGCGACGTTATTGACGCTGTTGCACGGGTATAAGTTGTGGCTCGTGGCTGCGCCCGAGGTGGCGATGCCGGATTTCGTGTTTGACAGCATGCATGGGTACGGGTACATGTTATTAGAGGACGCGTTGAAGCACAGGGGCGAGGCGTCCATGTCGGGCGTGCGATGGTGCGTGCAACCGCCGAACACCGCGGTGTATTTACCCGGGCATTGGTGGCACGCGACGGTGAATTTAGGCGAAGCCGTGGCGTTTGCGGAGCAACTCGGTGGGGGGTTTACGCCCATGGCGTATGAAGCGGCGGCGGCGACGACGGGGAAGCAGCGCGCGCAGACGTTGTCGGCGCACGCTCGGGATTACATGTTCAAGGACAAGGTGGATGTAGCTATTAAAACAGCACAAGAGGCGATTGAGGTTGATCCGTTACAAGTCATGGCGCGATTTGTGCTCGCAGAGTCGTACGCGAGGCTTAAAAAGGCGCCAGAGGCGTTACAGTCGATGCGAGACGCCGCCGAAGCGGTTCGGTCGTCGTCGAGGCGCGCGACGCCACCCGTGCCTGAACTCTTTGCTGATTCTTTGTTACGCATCGCGTATACGCTGTGCGTGCCTTTGGCGGAATTGTCCAAGGAGGCTGTGCCGATGGGTATGGAGCTCATTCGCGAGGCGCTCGAGGCGGTGCCGACGAGTTTGGAGAATAATATCTTGAGCGACGTCTTGGGCGAATGTTCGCCCGACAAAGTAGTACGACAAGAACAAGAACAATAGGAAGGATATATCATTACAATTCGCGCGCGCGTTGCATTACAATACTAGTAATATTGTCATCATCACACTCTCGTGCAGCTACGTGTGCGACGATGCGAACACAAAGGCGTGGGCGAGAATGAGCTTGGGAAAAAAGCCGCGCCGAGCGACGTCGACGAGCGCCTCGCACGCCCTCGCGGCGTGTTCGATATCCGCACTCCACGCATGTGGCGTCACATCCAACGGACGCTGCGCCCGCACGAACACCTTTGCCGCATCGAGAAGGGTTTTATCACCCTTATATCGCCGCGCACGACGGCGCTCGGTGAGGAATTGAGGAAGCGCGCGCCAACCGGCGGGATGTTCCGTGTCCGCGAGCGTCGCCGCGAGCGCTTGATATTCTGCGCGAGACGTCTCGTCGCGCCGCTGGCGCTCGTACTTTGACGAACCATCGTCAATGACGACCGCAATAGCCGGCCCGTAGCCGCGGCGATTGAGTTGCAAGGCGATCTCAAATGCTATTCTTGCTGAGGCGTCGCTCGCGGCGAGCGCGCAGACGACGACGGGCGCGCGCCGGTTCGATGTCGCATTCAGTATCGTTTTCACGCACCGCGCCGCAACGTTCGACGCATGCTTGTCACTCAACGACGACGACGAGGACGCGTCGTGTGCCAAAACCGTGCGTGGGAGATGAATACCGTGCACGGGAAGCGTAGAGGCAAATGAGGCGTGCGACCAGCGTTCGACGTCGGCGAGCACGTCGGCGAGGAGCCACACGCGCGGGACATGGTTTTCCGCCGTCCAAATCGCATCGTGGTTCAACCCGAACGCGCATGCGTCGAAATATTCTTCGCAATCCACCGCACGCACGATGGTTTGCATTAATCCTGGGCTCGTATCGTCGTCGTCGTCGTCGTCGTCGTCGTCGGTGGCGTCGGTCTGGCGACCGCGTGAGCCAAATACGAGCGACGGCGACGCCGACATGGATAATCCGAGATCAGGGTGCCAAATGCTCTGTATCCAAGGCACATCCGCGCGCACTCGAGCGTTTGCGCGATGGCCCAAATCATTCCATTCGCTCGCGAGCTGCTGTCGCATGTGCGGTACGATTGTTTCGTCTAAATCTCCTCCGTTGCTCTCCGACGTCATCAAATTCATGTGCGACCCGGCGCAGTGTACGATTTCGACGTGATCGCACGCCAACGGCCACACGTACCCGCTCACGGACTGTAAAATCCCACCGTGCGCGTCTAGGCGTAAATCGGTTTCGAAAAGCGCGGAACTCTCGGTGCCGGCTTTGTAATGAATGACTTTTCCTCGGACGCGAGAGAACATTTTTCGCGGGACTCGGCTCGATAACGCTGGATCCGCTTCGACGCCGCGAAGCATGCGCCAAGCGCCGGAATCGATAGAACCATCTTCGAGTTGGTTCATACCGCTGTTCCATTGCGCCGCGTACGGACCTTTACTGATTTGTTCGTCTAGTTCTCTGGCGTTGAACGCGCGGCCGAGCGCCTGATGCGCGATGTCTTCGAACATCGCGTACTTTTCTTCTCGTGAGAGATTTTGCCAACCCGCGGCGACGGTGTCGAAATGAAACGACGAAAGCGCGACTTCCATATACGTCAATCCTGTGCTTTCGTTATCGGGACTCTCGACGTCGTCGTCGTCGGTGGTATTTTCGTCGTCAGAAATGTCGTTCCAATCCGACTTGAACTGTACCGGATGCGGCGCGTCGAACAAAAAGCACAGCGACACGGTGCGATCTAAAACATTCTCCAACACCAACGCGCTCTCGATCGCAAGCACGCCACCTAAAGAGTGTCCGCCGAGTATGATTGGCGAATCATCGTCTTGTTGCGCGTGTATGGCAAACGCGTGCGCGTTGGCCGCATCCGGCCACGGCTGCTCCGTCGTATCGCGTTCAAGCGTCAAAACTGGGTGTGCGCCGAGCGAGAGTGAGTCAACGAGTTTCATATACGCCAGTGGACCATCTCCAAACGCGGGTGCACCGAGAAAGAGCGCATTTGGCGTTGGCGCCTGAGACTTTAAGCACTTCACCATGTCCACGTTTGCCTTTGCGTTTGACGCCGCCGTCTTTGTCGTCGGCGTCGACATCGACGATGGATTCGAATTCGACACGAGATGCTCCAAATACGCAATCATCTTCAACGGTGTCGGCTGCGTGGCTAATGTCGCAACGTCGATATCCTCATCAATCTTTAACGCGCGCTTCAACGTCGTCGCCAATTCCACGGCGCCGATGGAATCCACGCCCATAGCCATTAAATCATCTTTCGCGCCGACGTCTTCCCCGAACACGTCGCGAAGCGCATCGTACACGACGCTCGCTATATTCACGACATCATGCGATGGCGTCATTATCGAAAAGACGGCATTCGGTCGATCGACTCGCCGCGGATCGACTCGCCGCGCGTGTTGGCGACGGTGAGCGTATCAACCGTCACGACGCGTTCATTCAGCGTCAACGTCGGCGTACGTCGAGTTTCCGGCCATGAACGATCACGAGGGAGCCAGCGGCGCCAGGTCGTTGCACGGCGGGGCTTGTGCGTCGTCCGAGTGTGAAATATCGTCGTGACGTTTACGTTTTCAAAGGAGCTCTCGATGGCGTCGCCTCGACCGACCGCGCGGACATCCGTCGAATGCCGCATCGATTTTCGCGGCGCATCGCACGCGACGCGCAGAGCATCGACGACGGTATCGTGTGTGTGCGACACGACGTCTCCAACATCGGCATCCGTGGCGCATTTACGCGTCCGATGCGCGAACACGATTGGCGCGACGGCGGCAATCGCGTCGTCTCGTCGTCCCGAACTCAAAATATCGCGCGCCTCGATGCCGCCTCGCGCCGCCATGTGCTCAACCGCGCCATACGTGTGCTCCACGCATGCATTTGCATCGAATGCATCATCGAAATGACGATGATCGACGCGAGCGACGATGATTTGCGCGCCATCGAGCGCCGCGGACGCCGCCGCGTCTCGAATTCGAGCGCAGTACACTTCACGCATCGGTCCCGTCCCCGCATCCGCGCCCGACTCGCCCGCAGAACACGACAGGGCATCACGATTGATGAATTGATCGCGTCCGAGACGTTCGACATCGCTCGCGCGACGCAGTCGAATCACTAACGTTCGACGCGACGACATGTCAGCCTCGCGCACGCGAACGCGCTTTTCAATCCTGAGCCCCTTGGCGTGCGACGTCGACGACGAATGGCGCCGTCACCACAGAACACAATAATCACCACCTGCGCGTCCTCTGCGCGTCGTCTCGCGCGTCCGTGGGCGTCGAACGACCACCGCGCGTGTCACGGTGTGCCGTCTCGCTCAGTCTGCGTCTTGCGTCTCACGCTCTAATGTCGCCGCGCACGCGTCGTCCATCGTCGCCGCGCGCGCGCTCGCGCGCCAGAACGCGCACATCATTCGCGATGCATCGTTCGCGACGCATCATTCGCGCCGCGCGCGCCGCGACGCGTCGCCAATGCGCGACATTGGACGCCGTGAGGCGACACCCATCGATCGCACATCGTCAAACCGCGGCTCGCGCGCCCGCGCGCCATCGCGCGCCATGCCCGCGCCCGAGCTCGTGTACTTGAACGAGATCCACCGCTCGCATCCGTACTGCGAAAACGCCACCATCGCCGCGGACGTGTTCGCCGCGCTCGCGAATGACGTGAGCACATTGGCCAGCCAAGGCAAAGGCAGACGATCTACGCGCGCGACGCGCGACGACGCGGGCGCGTACGTCTCCTTCGACGCGCGCGAACTCACGACGCATGCGTTGTCGACGTGTGCGCGGTGCATAGAGGCGTATGTGGACTTGCGTTCGGCGGCAGCGAGCGTGGATGATGATGATGAGCGCGCGCGGGCGTGGACCGCGTTTGACCGCGCGCGGCTCGAAAGCGCATTCTGTGCGCCCGCATCGCGCGCGAATGAGGATTTTGCGCAGACGTATGCGAAGAAATTAGCGACGACGAGCGCGCTGTTGGAAGTGATGCTCGCACCGGCGACGGCGAGAGGGGCAAAGGTGTTTGAAGGCGCGGCTGAGGCGTTTGCGAGCCGCGCTGAAGCCGAAGCTCGAGCGGACGCGGAACAAAGGGCGCGTTCAAACGCGACTGCGACGACGAATGGTGACGCAGACGACGATATGGATGATAGCGATAAGGGATTGTGTCGTTTGATTCGCGAGAAGCCGTGTGGGGCGTATCCTGGGACGTTTGCGATGCTCGCGAGCGGCGACGCTCGAGTGAAGCGGCTGGCGAAACAGTTGTTGCAAGAAACGCTCGCGAGCGATGACATCAAGGGGCGAAAGGTGACGAGATGTCGCACACTGCGATACGAAAATGCGTCAAACGCATTGTTTGATGTGTTTGGGTATTGGGTGGAGTGTTTGGCGGATGCGCAGCGCGAACGTGAGCGCCAAAGCGACGGAGGTGGGGCGCGTCGCTTGTACGCCGCCATCGTTCCAGAGGTTGACTTTGATGGAGACGTCGTTGAGCCTTTCGTTCCGAGTGAATCTCGGCTGTGGTTTTGTCTAGCGTTTGCGCTCGGGATGTCAGACGCGGCGATCACGCGCGCGGTGGTTGAGCAGCATCCGCTTGTGTTTGAGTTGGCGGTGAAGGCTTTGGTTCGGTCGACAAAGAATCCGCGTTTGAAACCGCCGACGGCGGAGGATATGGATATGATCAAGCTTGCAAGTAATGCGTGCGATGTGGTAAACTTGATTTTAACGTCATATCTACGAGGGATAGAGCACGCGAATGCGTTTTGGCGACTTACATGCGTGAAACCGTCGACAACGATTGAAGCACTCGCCGCCGCGGCGCGCATGGCGAGCAAAGAGAGACCTCAAGATCAAATCACCGCATTGGTTGCGTTGAAATCGGCGTACTTGTTGCTTCCGCGTGGCGATGCAATCAGCTCGTCGCGCATCATGGATTGCTTGGTGAAGGATATCCCGCACGCCACAAAGTTTTACGACGCCGAAGTGCAATGGGAGAGCCGGCTTTTGGCGTGCACCGCCGTGCTCGAGCAATATTCTGAAATCGGCGTCGACGACGCCGTCTTAACGATCGGGGACTGGTACGACCGCGTTGGACGCGACTTGATCGAAAGTCTCCGACAGACGGAGGCTCTCTCGCCCACGGCGCATCTCAAGCGAGAGATTGTCGCGCGGACGTTGGTGAATACATTTGGATACATCATCTGCGCCGACGCCGTGGCGTTGTCGGCGTTATCAGATCCCGATTTCCTCATGTTTGACGAAGATCGATGGCGCCGAGATAAGCGCATTAATCCAGACACAGCGCTCGGGAAGCTGCATTTGAGAATTCTAAACACCGTGCGCACAGAGAAGCGTTGGAAGGTGAGCACGGCGATTTGGAAGTACGCGCTCGGGTTTGATCGAATGTCTGAAATCAATCGCACCTACGTCGGGAATTGGGCGCCAAACTACATCAGCGCGGTGATGTATGCCATGGGTTTGCTCGCGCCCGTCGCGAGAGATGACTTTATCAAGCCACCGCGCCAGGCGTATGACGCGTTTGTTGAAATTGCGTACGGCGAGCAAGACGACGCAAACGCGTTGCGCGGGATTTTATCCAAGTGCGGCGAGTGGTTCTTTACATCTTTACTCGAGTGTCCACTAACGATTACCGAGAAGAAGCCCCTCGCGCGTTCTGAAGACGAAGCCAAATGCGCGGAAGGGGCGGTATTGTGCACGATGTCGCAGCGTAAATCGCTCGTCTCGTGCGCGGGCGAGGTGTTGAAAAAACACTACGATGAAAAGGATTTACCCAAGTGCTTCCGGAAAATGTTTCAAGGCGATTACGTCATTCCACGTGCAGTGCTTGCGGCGACGCACAGTATGTTGAAGGATATCAAACGCATGCCGAGCGATACACCTGAAGAGGTGAGCGAGTTATTAGCCGCGGCGCACACTCCGCTGTCTCGCGCGCGCAACCTCATCGACGCCATCAATCCAAAGGACGAAGATCGCGTCAGTGCGTTCAGCTCGCACGTGAGCAAAGTGTTGATATCATCCATGAGCTTGTTCGAAGTCATCGTCAAGCACGGTCCGCATCGCGTCGCACCAGACGATGACGAACACTTGGTCAACGCGTTGCTCTACTTGTACTTGTTTTGGGATTTGGCAAAGAAGCGCCAATACTTTTCGCAAGGTTCGTTCACCAGGCAGCACCCTTTGAAGATTTTAGAATCCTTACTCTCGTGGCCACCGGCATCGTTTGCGAAGAACGAACAGCTCGCCACGGCGTGGGTGGATGTCGTGTTCTTGTTGCGCAAGGATATGACTGACGTCGACCTCGACGCGGATGGCGAGTCATCCTTGGTGAATTCGATTAAAACACACGTCGAGTCCTTGTTTGCGTACGAAGGCAAAGATGCATTGTCCACGGGCGTTCGAGATAAGCTGAGCGCGACATTCCCGGAAATATCCGCGACGTCATCGCCGGAAACGAAGACGCCGAACACCAAGCCGACGTTTACGCCGTTCCGAATCTCCGCCCCGGCTCCAGTGATCGACCTCGGGAACGATGAAGACGATGGCGCTGACGCCGCCATGGACACCGCCGACGCGTTCGTTGACGGTGGCGGATATGACCACGTAGACGATGGTAGCGACGACGACGATGGACGCGAGAGAGATGGTGACGAGGACACCGCCGTCGTCGCGGAGCGTTCAAATAAGCGTTCGGCGCCGAGCGAACCGTCGTGGTTATTAGCTTCTGATAAGAAGCGTAAAAAGCCAAAAACAGTCGTTCTTCCGGGCAATGTTCCCAAGACAACGGCAATGGCCGCGTCTGTGCCCAAGAAGAGCGCGACTGGTGGGAAATGGCCATTGATTTCCAAGGAGCCACCCGCGCCGGTGAAAGACATTCGAGGTGGCAAAAAGTCGTTCTCACACACGCGCAACGTCATCAAGCCGGTGACGGCGCTCGATCTCGCGCTGGATTCAGCATCGGTGTCGTACGCAAAGCCTTCATCGATTACCAAACTCATGACGAAGAAAACGACGACACCAACCGTCACGACGGCGCCGCCGGGTTCGGCGCTCGCGAAACGGTCGTCGCACGCCGACTCGACATCTAAAAAGGCCGCCACTGATGGCTTAGTAGAAGTACCGGCGCCGCCACCGACCACAGAGATGTTTCCATCATCTTCAAAGTTCAAGCGATCGTCCATGTTGCGTAATGTAACTCCTCCTCCGCTTTCGACTTCGGCTCGAGGCGCCGCCGTCGCCGCTCCGCCGCAGGCGCAAATCCCAACCATGCCGCCGAGCAGCGCCTCGCGTCTGAAGCTTCCGGGCCGCGGGCGCCTGGTTGAAACCATTCGACTCCGCCCCGAGGATTACATTCGCGATGTCTTGCAACAGTCGCGCGAGGCGTTACAACGCGACAAATTGATGCCTGAACCCAAGGATATTCATCTCGAAGACGACGCTCCCATCGCGTTTACGTCTGGCAACGAGTACTGCGAGTTCTTCATCCCGCTCATCATCGCCGAGCTTCGCCACGAAGCCAGTCGAAATATTGAAGCCGGAAATCTCGACAGCGAAGAGCTTAGCGTGGTGAATTTCCATCCAGGCGTCGTCGGCGCCGAGTTTTCCGTCGTGGAATTTGCCAAGAGCGACCAACGCGTCGATCAGGTGGACTCAAGAGGACGCACACCCGACCCCGTGCGTTTCAAGGTGGATGATTTAGTGCTCATCGAGTCTTCTGTGTCTGCGGGCGCGTCCGGCAGTTGGCATTCGAAAGATCGCGACGCGCTGAGCCCGCGTAAGAAGGAGGACAAGCCGTACGTCTTGGGATGGGTTGAAGCCGTTCCCGGCGCAATGTCGTCCAAAACACCCCTTCGTGTGCGAGTATTTTTGGGAGGCAACCAAGCTACGTTGCGTCACAATAAAATTTCTCGCGCATTTGCGAAAACGGCGAGTTCGTTTACGATTTCTCGCGTCAGTGAGATTCAAAACCAGCTTCGAGAGTTGCGCGCCGTCATCGACGCCTCGCGTTCGTCGTTCTTCCCGTCGCTCATCAAGCCGACCAAGTTTCCGTTACGTCAATCGTTCGGGGAATGGGTCGACCCGAGGGCGTTGGATGTCATCCAGATGACGCTCAATCAGAGTCAACTCGATGCCGTCGTTGGCGCGACGTCACGGCCGCACGAGAGCAATGAAAAAGTGCGCGAGGCGCCCGTGTTGATTCAAGGACCGCCGGGGACGGGGAAAACGCACGTCATCGTGAGTCTCATCGCCGCGCTATTGAACGGTGTGGACGAATACGGTGAGCCTAGACGCGCACGCATTTTATGCGCCGCGCAAAGCAACGGCGCGATTGATGAAATCGTCGAGCGCGTCGTTGACGGTTGGGATTCCATGGATGACGAATTCCGCGCGTTGCTCAAAGGCGTCAACGTCGTGCGCATCGGTTCGGACGAGAAGATTGTCGAAGGTTCGGCGGCGGAGAGATGTCACGTGAGCAGGAAGTTACGCGAGATTGGTACCGACCCGAACGCCGCAGATGTCAACACGTACGCACAAAATAGCGACTATTACCTCAGACAAATGGATGAGGCCAAGAAGAAGAAGCGCGGCATTGAGAGCAAAATTCAGGAAGAAACGAAGCGGTTAAAGATGGTATTTCGCGACGTTCGGCGCGATTACGGATACCAAGTCCCCGTTCAAAGCGCAAATCTCGACAACTTGCGCGCGCAGCTCAGGGCGGTGTACGAAGTGCTCGATTTGGCGGAAAAGAAGCACAAGGAAAAACTTGCGCAAGAGGGCCGCGCCGAGTCGGTGCCGATGACGACGCCGTTTGAGCGCGTCATCGATCGCGCAAACATCGTATGCGGCACATTGTCTTCCATGGCGCAGCTCGCCAAAAAGCCTAAATCGAACGCGCCAAACAGTACCACCAACACCCGACCGGATGCCAAGCAATTATGCGCGGTGAATTTGTTTGACGTCGTCGTCATCGACGAAGCGTCGCAAGCGGTTGAACCAGCGGCGCTCATTCCCATGCAGTGGCTCAAACCCGGCGGGCTCCTCGTGCTCATTGGTGACCCGAAACAACTCGCGCCCACGATCGTGTCCAAAGCTGCGAAGAATGCAAACTTTGAGCAGAGTTTATTCGATCGTTTACAGCGCGCCGGGACGCCCGCCTACTTGCTCCACGAGCAGTACCGCATGCATCCAGAAATCATGAAGTTCCCGAGCTCGTGCTTTTACTCTGGCCGCCTGCGTTGCGGCTACGGCAGTCACGACGAAGAACGCCGCGCACCCTATCACGGATTTCCCAACCTCGGACCGTACCAGTTCTTCCACGTCCCGGGGGCGCAAATGCACCGCGACAGGTACGGCGCCGGAACGCATTCGTGGTCAAATTCTCGCGAGGCTGAATTCGTATCCATATGCTACGCACAAATTTGTCGCCACGCCGCGAGAGACGTACGTAAGATTTGCGTCGGCATCATCACCCCATACGTCGATCAAGTGCGACGGATTCGAGAATTTCTGCAATGTTCGATGAAGAAGAATAACGAATTTACCACGTACGCGCCGGTGGACGTGTGCACCATGGATCAAACGCAAGGTCAAGAGTTTGACGCGGTGATTATTTCGTGCGTGCGAGCGCGACCGGCGCCGGCGAGGGATGGTGCGACGCCACCAACGACGACGTCAACGACGGCGCGCGCGCGCGAGAGGGATTCGGATTCGTCCAAGGGGGTTGGATTTTTGAACGACGCGCGCCGGGTCAACGTGGCGTTGACGCGCGCGCGTCTCTCCTGTTGGATTGTCGGTGACGCCAGCGTGCTTTCCACCAACCAGCTATGGGGAGCGCTGATTGAAAACGCCACCGAACGCGCGGTGTTTGTCAAATGCGAAAAGAACGAGCCTTTGGATGCGGTGTTTGACGATGAAAAGTGTCGCATGGTCGGCGTGCAATCGTATTTCCCTCTGCAACCGTCGGCGTCCGCGCCCGCGCCGGTGGCGAATACGGTGGCGGTGTTGAGAAACACCGAAGCCATTCCTGCTACGCGTTTCACCACGAAAGTGCTCACGAGGAATGATCCTCGTCATGCTGCGCGTGCGCGTAACGAGGCGTCTAAGATTTTACAAACGCTCGCCGAAATCGAAGGCGACGGAGGCAAATCAAATGAATGAATGAATGAATGAATGAATGAATGAATGACGTACTAGGATAGACACACACGCATTTCTAGCACGCAAGTATCGCTATGTAGCAGCAGTAATGATTCATGTACAACCATCGAGTAATCGCTCGCCTCACAACTCGGCAAACGCCTCGCCCGTGAGTTCGGCGGAGCGTTCCCACAACCACGCCGCGTCCGCCTCCGACAACGCCGGTTTCGCCACCGTCTTCTCCTTACAATCCGCGTAATACTTCCCACTCGTTGACGCACCATCCGTGACACCATTGGCGAGGAACACCGACGTCTCCGCCCCTTGCGCGGGCGTTTTCAAAAAGTTTGTACGAATAAAATCGAACAACGCCTTTTGCCACCATTTCACGTCGCCGTCTTCGGGTTGCAAATATCTCCCAAGTTCGGTATCCACCGCGCCTGGATGCAACACGCTCGACGACACGCCATTCTTCTTACGCGCGCAACGCCGCGCGAGCTCAAACGCGAACAACACGTTGGCCAACTTTGCTTGGCCGTATTGTCCCCACGCCGAGTACGCCGCTCGGCCGAATAAATCGTCGCGCGACACGCCCTTCGCGGCGATGCGATGCGCCTCCGAAGACACCGTCACCACGCGCGCCTCGCCGCGCAGCGCCGCCGCGCGTTCCAACGCCGGCATCACGCGAGCGGTGAGCGCGTAGTGCCCGAGATGACACACGCCGACTTGAAGTTCAAATCCATCCGCCGTCGGCGTGAAATTTGGCACCGCCATGACCCCGGCGTTTAAGATTAAACAATCAATCCCTGCGTCAGCCGCGCGCGCATTCAGCCTATCGCCGCACGCACGCACGGATTCTAACGACGCTAAATCCAATCGTTCGCACGTGAGTCTCGTCGTCGATGTCTCGTCGTCGTCGGCGTCGTCGTCGCCCGAAGACGACGTCCCGAAGACATCCGCGCGGAGCCGAGCGCGCGCCTCGAGCGCCTTTGCCTCATCGCGACACGCGAGAATGATTTCGTCGTACGTCCCAGACGAGAGCAATGCTTTGACTGTTTCGTATCCAATGCCCGTGTTCGCACCGCTCACGACCGCGATAGATTTCCTCGGCGTCGAAGATGATGATGACGATGACGATGCCATCTGTATCATCCTGTGCTCGACGCGACGCGGCGCGCGATGACGCGCGGCATGACGACGAGGCGTCGCGAGACGCGTCGATGCGTGATTGACGCGCGACGCGGCCGCGAGCATGGTTGTCGCGCGTCGCAGAGATGCGCCAGTGTGTGACGCATGCATTTGTGATTCATTGCATCATGACGTCGCCATCGGCGTCAATCGCGAGCGACATCGCGCGCGCGCTCGATGCGCTCGAGCGTGACGTTCGTCGCGTGCAGGAGATGCGCGCAGAGGTTGGATTCCGCGCGCACGCCAGGCGTACGGGGGCGATTGATGGTGGTGATGATGACGATTCGTTGAGTGCTCAATTGACCACATTCACGGCGCGCGCACGCGCACACGCGCGGGCGACGCGCGCGCAGATTCTAGACGCGCGTAGCGCGTGGTTTGTGGACGGCGCACGCGGGAAGGCGCAGGCGCTCGAGCGATGTGCGGCGCTGGAGGAGCTGATTGAGCCGCCGCGGCGAGCGCCGACGCGCGCGACGCCGACGCCGACGCCGACGCCGTCGACGTCTGCGTGGGGGGATGTCTTCGGCGCCATCACGCACGCGGTGCGGAAACTCACGGTGACGCGCGAACGGGACGAGGGCGAGGACGCGGGGCGAGGTGAGGCGATGGGTAAGCTGAGATATACGCGCGAGCAGCGCGAACGCGAAGCGGCGTCTTCGATTTCGGCGTCTCTAAATCGTCGTGACGATGGAGGCGATGGTCGTGGCGATGTGGACGTCAATCGTGATGATGGGTTTGTTGGTAAGGCGACGTGGTACGAGGGTGCGGCGGAGAGTTTAGCGCGCGTCGGCGCCGGCGTAGGAGGCGCTATGACGTCGACGTCGACGTCGACATCGAAAGCCGCAGTCGATGCACGCGTCGACGCAGAAGCTGACAGACGCGCGTTGTTATCGAGCGCGTCGTCAACTACGTCTGTGTCTGCGTCGGGGAAACCCTCGACCGCGCCAGAGGCGCCGGTGCCGTCGTCCAACGCCGAAGAGCGGTCGAGGCGCGTTTCGGCGCTCACCGCCGCGTCTCGCCTCGATGCGACGTCAGATACGCTCGCGCAGTGCAAAACAACGCTCGACGATGTGAATGACATCGGTGCAGGCGTTCTAGCCACGCTCGCATCGCAGCGCGAATCGCTCGTTCGCGCCGGAGGCGCCGCGCGTCGCGCCCAACGGGACATGGATGAAAACTTGAAAACCATCAAAGGCATGAATTCCTGGACCAGGCTCGGGCGCAAGCCTTGACGGCGCGTTCGCGCCGCGCGCGCATAGACACACATAGCCACCATCGCGCGCTCGTCTGGCGCGCGTGTGTACAATTATGTAATTGGTCTAAATTGATTTTGGTTGAACAATGTCGCGTCGACGACGTCACACCGCGACGCGCGGCTCTCTTCGTCATGGCGGCAGCCTTCATCGAACGTCGACTCCGTCGCGTAAAATTCGATCAAGCACTCATCGATGATGAACATCCAGTCGCTGGTGCGTCCATCGCTCGCCCTTCGTCGTCGATATAGCGCCAACGAACGTCAACGCGCTGCTGACTGACTGACTGACTGTTGAACACGAAACGTTCGCGCAGTGTACACCATGGAATCCCTCGTTGAACTCGCGCGCACGCTCGATGACGACAGCGTGCGCGATGTCGTCGAACATCTCGCCAATCGCGTGGAGCATAAAAGTCCGTACGTGAAGCGTAAGGCGTTGAAAGTGTTGAAGGCGTTGGTGGAGAGCGGCGGCGGTCGCGTCGCGAAACACGTCGCTAAAAACGCATCTGCGCTTCGTGCGGCTGAACAACACACCGGGGCGCCGCATCCGAGTAAGGGTGATAGCGTAAACGCCTCCGTGCGCGCGGCGGCGCGAGAGGTGCTGGCGGTGACGTTTGCGAGAGGAGGGGAGCCGACGAGTCAGCGCGTTCCTTTGGGACGGACGTTAATGACGAGTGCGACGAGCGGCGCGACGAGCGGACGAGCGAACGACGACGAGGATGACGACGCATACGCGTTTCGCACGACACCGACGAAACCGACGAGACGCGAAGGGGTTTTGGAGGCGCCGCTCGAAGCGTCGTTGGCGTCGACGCCGAAATTAAACGTCAGTCAAGGCGGGACAAAATGGAAGCCGTTGCGGCCGCCATCACCGGAGACGTCGACGAGGGCGAGCACGAGTGGTGCTGCACCAGCGGTGTCGTCGACGTCTGCACCGATGAGTGCGGCGGCGACGTTGGATTTGTTGAGCGATTTCGCGGCTGGCGGCGCGGCTCTGGCGACGCAGACGACGTCAAAGGACGTCGGTGGCGGTGGTGGCGGCGGCGTGTTTGATGCACAGCGCTCGGAAGAAATTCGTGCGATTAATGCGTTGTGTACGCCGAGTGGCGTGCGTCTGGCACCGCTCGACGGTGATATTGAACGATTTTTAAGCGACGGAGCGACAAATTACGACGCGCGAGGCGTGGTCACGGCGCTCGCTGAAAAACTCGTCACGTACGCGGGTGACGATTGGAAGAGCGCTTACCGCGCCGCATGCGTGCTCGAGTACGCGAGTCGAACGCGCGGCGCGCATGGTGCGTGGTTGGTGGATGTGTTTGCGAATTCATCCGCGATGGAGCTCTTGACGTCGGCGGCGACGGACGCGTCGGCGCAGTCGCAGCTCCGACAAAAGTTCACCGACACGCACGCCGCGCTCTCCAGCGTCGTCGCCAGTGGCCACGGCACGCATGCCATACCAGCAGCACCAGCGCCAGTGCCGGTGACAGCGGCGGCAACACCGATTGATTTACTGTCGCAACTCGGCGATTTAGCCGTCGCCGCGCCGCCCTCGACATCCGCCTTCGACCCATTCGTCACGTCGACGATGACAACGACGACGACGTCGACGGCGTATCCACCCGCGTACCAACCACCCGCGCAACCCATGCGCGGACCGGGATTAGCCGCATTAGACGCCATTCCGCCGCCATCCGCCGAAGCGCGCGCCAAATCCGTCCCGCAATTCGACTTCATCAAAGACCTCATGAAATAAATAACACACGCACGCGCGCACGCGCGCGCACATCACCGATGCATCTTTTTATCTATCATATTACACACGCGTCGCATCGTCATCAAATCAAATCAAATCAAAATCCAAACGTTTACTCGCGCGTAAACGTCCCCACCGCTCGATACTTGCTCATAAACTTCGCCTTCCACTCCGCCAACGTCGCGAGCTCGTCCGCGGACAACCCCTCGCACCCACGCGCGAGCTCTTCATGCGTCAGCTTGAGGTTCATCGTCGCCAACGCGCGCGAGGCGTCGACGCGCGCGAGCGATGCGTACGGTCCATTTTCGCCATAGAAATCAGCGCCATCGCTCACGTCGAACACCACGCCGTCGCACGCGAGCACGAGCGCGGACGATTGCGCGAGATCGCGCGCGGTGAATCGCGTCGTCGGTACCGCGGGCGCGTCGCGGACGGGCGTCGGCGATGACGAGGACATTGATGTTGAAGATGATGATGTGCGTCAGAGAGTGCCGCTCTGGAAATCTTGAATCATGCGCCTGGCGACGACGATTGGTGGGACGTCAAGCGCGCAATGCGCGGTGCGCGGTGCGCATGGACGAGGGCGATCGCTGTCGGTGCGGTGCGACGCTCGCGCGCGCGCGGCGGGGCGCGAGAAGGGCGATGATGCTGATGATTTTGGACAAGTTGTTGAAGACGCGCCGTCATCAATCTCGCGGCGATTCATCGCGCTCGCGGCGCTGACGTCGACGACGCGCGCGGCATTCGCGGCGCCGATACCGTATGGATTATACGCGCCACCACCACCGTCGTCCTCGGCGTCTGCGGGGGCGACAAAGACAAAGAAGACGAAGACGACGGCGGAGCGATACGTCGATACGCTCACCGACGACCTCGCGAATAAGCGCTATTTCTTCACCGGGGATTTGACGACGGAGATATTCGCCGATGAGTGTCGGTTTATTGATCCCACGACGAACGTCAAGGGGGTAGAGCGGTATTTACGCGCGGTACGGGTGTTATTCGACGATTCGCGGTCGAGCGTGCGTTTGCTCGCGCCGTTGCGGCTCACGAGTCCGACGACGATTGAGGGCGATTACGTCGCGGAAGGGTATTTAAAGTTACCTTGGAATCCCAAGGTGCCGGCGTATGAGGGGCACATCGTGTGGACGATTGCGCCGGATGATGGTTCGCCGAGCGCGGGGCTCATCGTCGAGCAGCGGCAAACGTGGAGCGTTTCGGGTAATAAAGCTTTGCTCGAGACGTTTACGCCGAGCGTGCGATGAAGTATTCGTGTTCAATCATTTCTACGTACAAGGAAGAGATAGAGAGATGTCGTGTGTGTGATTGTGTGTGATTGTGTGTGTATTATAATACTGTGTCTTTCTGTGTGCGACAACGCGCGTCGTCGACGCCTCTACACCAACAACGACGTGGTGTGCAATTTTTCCGCCAATGTCAATTGCATCTTGGTCAAATTGGTCAAATATTGCACCATTTGTACATCCTCGATACTATCACCGAACACCTTGTCGAACTGCGCCTTGGTGAGCTCGGGAACGCTGGATAACGCCGAGGACAACGCGCGACCGACGGCGGCGTCGCCTCGCGAAGCCCCGCTCGCCACCGCGTCCACATACTCTTGCGCCTGAGCCAACAATCTAGCAAGCTTACCAATCGTTGCGCGCAACCCATCTACGTCGTCGTCGCCCTTCACACTCGCCGTTTGCGTCAACGCTTCAATACCAATCTTAGTCGCGCTCGTCAAGTCCACCTCGCACGACGCCTCGCAAAACCTCACCCCGGCGCTTTGGCTCTCTCCGCTCTCGCGATCCGTCACCGCCAGCACCGTCTCCCCAACCTCGGCGCGCAGCAAACCCCCAGCCCTTGCGCTCGTGAACTCTGTGTCTAACATCACGTGCACCGGGGCGCCACCCGCGGTTTCTTTCGCAAAAAACTCGTGCGCGAGCGCCCTAGCCGTCGGCTCGAGCGTCCCGCAACTAAACCATCCAACCACACGTTCGCTCTCATTCACGCGCGCGTGCAACCCAAGCATGGTGCGATGAAACTCAATATCTACGAACATTTCACCGTCTCGTTCGTGGCACGGGATGGCGTAGGCGGATTTAATATCGCACCGAGCGCCGTCGGCGGAGCGCGTCCCGAGCGCGGCGCCGATCACGCGCGATACGCCTTCACCTCGGCGCACATAGCTGTGTACGCGAACCGCATGGCGTTCGTCGCGCACGCGAGGTGCGAGACGACGGCACGTGTGATGCGTCAGTCGTTGAAATCGTCGTTGAAGCGCGCGTGAAACCAAAAACTCATGGCTCGCGCAAGAGCGCGAGAGCACACAACGAGTGATCCATTGCGAGGCTATGACGGGCGACGATCGCGGGTGACGCACCTGTCACACATCGTGAGCACGACGGAGGGTTCGATGCGAACGACGCTCGTCGTTCCGGGGCTCGCGAGCGGCGGTCCCATGGTGACGAGCGAGGCGAGTTTTGACGATGTGCTTAGGGTTTTGAAACAATGTTTCACGCGCGCGTTCGTTCGCGCGTTCGCGCGCGACGTCGAACGCCGCGGCGACGAGAGTGATGGGTGTTCATATATAATTACACGATAGGTATGTATGTTTCTTCATGCGCGGTGTGGTGCTATCGCGCGAATACGTCAAAGGGCGAGGTTGAGACATCGAAGGCTTTGAGCGCGAGACGCCGAGCCGAGCCGAGCCGAGTCGGCGTTCGCGAACGCTCGTTTTCGCGTTCAGTCGATGTTCAGTATATGTATCTTCATCGTTTCGATGTCGGTGCGTTGAGCGTTTCGAGTTCTTCCACGAGTTTGCTCGTTTCGGCGCGGATGTCGAGATCGAAGGCACCGCTGGCGGTCCCGACTAACATTTCGCGAAGCTCCGCCATGCGTTGTTCGATGTGACTCTTGTAATAGCTGTGGTCGACGGGGTTCAATCGACTTCGCGCGGTGCGCGCGCCTTTGACGACGGGCACGGCAAACGCGGGATGGTCTTCGAAGGTGTCGTCGGCATCCTTTGCGGACGTCGTCGCCGTCGCCGTCGTCGTCGCCGCGGCGGCGTCCACGGCGGCGGACGACGCCGCGGTGTCCTTGGTCGTCGTCGTCGGCGGCGCCGCGTCCCTGGCGGAGGATTCCTTGCTATCTTTCGCCGACGCTCCGGCACCGCCGACGCTGGCCGCCTTGGGTGCGATCAAAGGATTCTTCCGCGGTCGCCCTACGCCGCGCGTTGACGGCGCTTTGAGACCGAGTGCGGCTGCGGCGAGCGACGCGAGCGGGTCGTCGTCTTCGCTGGCGTTTTTCTTCTTGCGCCCGCGCTTCGCCCCGGCGTACGGCTTGGCGCGCTTGGTGTCGTCGTCAGCTTTACTAGGTCGCCCAACTTGAGCTTTACGTTTGTTCACTGGCGATAAGAACGCCTCCACGGTGTCTTCGGCGTCGGATTTGCGCGCCGCGGGACGCGCGGGCGACCACGCGCCCTTCACCGCCGTGAGCACTTTTTCCTCAACTTCAAACTCCTCGGCGTTGGCGTAATACGTACCTCGGCTCACCATGGCGTTTGACGTCTTAGACGCAGACGCTCCAGCGCTCCCGCGTGCGGGTTTTTTACTATCCGACGCAACGGATTCTTTGGTCTTGTTTCCGAGCGGCGACTTGGTGGCGAGAAGCGCCGCGCCGACGGCGCCGATGGCGCCGACGATGTTGCTCGGCAACGCGTTGGTGTTGATTTCTTGCTTGATTTCAACCCCATGCTCGTCGCGCGTGACGCCACTGCTGACGCCACTCACACCACCACGACTACCACTTTGTTCATCGTCATCATCCATGATTTCCTCATCTCCGTACTCTCCGCCGCCGCTCAATACGCCGGCGAGCGACAACAACCCGTACGCGTCTTCTTGATTCGTCGGCGACTTTTTCTTTCTCCCTCGCGCTTCGAGCTCGCGAATCGCCATCGACGACGCCGCGGCGCGTATCTTCGACGCCTCTGAACGATTCCGTCTCGCCTTGTGATTCGCCTTGGAATACGCCTGCTGTAACCGCTTCGTCGTGTCGTCCAAATCCAAAACTTGACACTCCTCCATGCGACGCTTTTGTTCCTCCAACTCTTCGACGGATTTCACGAGCAACTTATTTTGATCCCCGGGCGAGATTCCAGCCTGAACGTTTGTGATTAAACGATCGAGGGATTTCATCTTACGAAACGGCCATCGCTTAATGCCAAATTTACGACACTGACGCTTGAGCACCGTCAACCCGATGCCGAGCTTGCGACACGCGGCTTCGCTCGGCAGGTGAAAGCACGACGCGAGTTCTTCTTGCGTAATTTCCGAAGCGCTTCGAAACTGACGCACGCGACGGTTCTCACGCGACTGATTCGGCGGGCGCGGTTTTACCGTCCCACCCGGGGTAGTTTCAGGCAAACCCGACGCCGACGTAGGCAAGCTCGTCGGCGCCTTGACGACGGAGCCCGGAGGCGTGACGAGCGCTAAAAAAGCCTTGGCGTCGTCGCCCTCCGCGGCGACGACGGCAAAGTCTTCGCCATCACCACCACCCGGCACGCCCGTGGCATCATCGCCGCGCCTGGCACCATCACCCACCGACCCATCGCGCCGCGTATCCGCCAAACGCGCCGCCTCCGCCGCTCGATTCGCCCGCACCGCCACGACGAGCTCCGAATACTCCTCCGCGATTGGCCTATCGCTTTCGCCACCGTCATCCTCCGCCTCCGCGAGCGCCAACACGCGAGCGTGGTGCGTATCACTCTCGCGCGTCGTCGTCGCCATCGCGTCTCGATCGACGACTGTGGGATGAAACTCGTATTCTACGCGCGTCGCGCCGCGTCCCGTCGCGTCGAGGGACAAATCTCTGGACTCTGAACCGACGCTCGATCGCGCCTCTTCACGCGCCCTTTCCACGCCTCTGCTCGAGCCAATCGCGCACCGAACGGTCGCAAACGATGCACGAAACGCTCACGCACGCGACTGGCGCGTTGAACCCGCGTTCCGGACGTCGCGCGACGCACGCGCGCGCGGAATTCGCGATCGGAATTGGCGCGATCGCGACGCTGATCGTCACACCCGCGATTCGATGTCGGGATGAATTCGCGCGGGTGTGCGCGCGAATCGACCGCGCGAAGATGCGGGGCGGGTGGAGGGTGTTTTTATCGCGCGCTCGAGGGCGTGAGGTGCGCGTGCGACGCGTCGCGCGCGGCGCGGTGTGGCGAATGCGGCGCGCGCGATTCTAGGGTCTGTTCGTATGAATTTCGAGGAGGAGGGGGGGTCATCGACCAATCATAACCAGGCGAACCGATGTACGTGTTCTCCTCCACCTCTGCTGACGAGACGCGCATCGGCGCCAAAGATCGCCGCGCGCGCGCCGGTCGATGCGCTGCGCGACGGGACATCGCGCGCGCGCGCGTGCGTGATGGGATTCGTGCGTCAGAGCGCGCGCGTGGCGCGCGCGGTGCGCGCACGCGTCGACAATGTGCGCGCATGTCCGCGAGACTTTTCTTCTGTGCGTTGCTTTTCGTCGTCGTGGTCGTGGCGCGAGGACGCGGAGCGACGGCGGGGGATACGCGCGGCGCGAGCCAAGGCGAAACGTGGCGTGCGTGACGCGGTGCGTCGGGCGATGAGCGAGGAGGAGGGCGGTGGAGAGGAGGCGAAGACGAAGAGGCGAGGCGGGACGTTTGGGCACGAGTTTCTGGACGGGTTCGATGCGCGGGTGGAATCGTCGACGCGGCGGCGTGGACGATACGGAGGAGGCGGTGAAGATCAAGGTCGTGCGTCGACGTCGTCGTCGTCGTCGTCGTGGCGGCGAGAACCACGAGGGCGGGTGAAAGATGTTTTTGACGACGACGCCGACGAAGACGTCGCGTCGATGTTTTGGTCGCGCGCCGGTCCTCGCGGGTTCGGTGGCGGTATGGATGATCCAGCCGCGCGCGCGGCGTTTAGAAAGATGTTTGTCGATGATTTCGAGCGCTTGAATAAGAGGTCGTCGTCGTCGTCGTCGTCTTTCTCGTTTTCATCGCCGCGTCGAGCGGCGTCGGACGCCGGCTTTTTCGCTTCGTCTCGATGTCCACATTGCGTCGCGCTCGGCATTAGTGATCGCGATTTTATCACCTGGGATGAACTTAAATTGGCGCTGCGCACGCAGGCGATGAAGTGGCACCCAGATCGACACGATGACGCATCAAAGACGATGGCTGAGGCAAAATTTAAAGGCGTATACGACGCCTACGAAGCGCTCGCGCGCGACAAGGTATAGTTCTTCTAGATAGACGTAGCGATAGAAATATTACAATGATGACGATAGTAGTAAACACATCAATCACATCATCGTGCAACACTGATTTTGTTTCTTCGCTTGCTTGTAAAACATTTGCGACGCGAGACTCAAATCCGTCGACTTGTCCACCAAATTATCAAGCTTTTCCCCACGCGCCAACACGCTATCGATCGTCTTGTGCAAAACAACCTTTGTATCGTCTAATTCGCGCTGAATCTTCAAAATCTTATCCGCCGCGCTCGGGTCTTGGTACTTGATTAACATGCCTTCGAGCATTTCGTCCCCTCTCGAGTCATCCGCCGACAACGCGCGCCACGCGTCGCCCACCACCACGCGCGTCTCGTACTCCTCCAACATCGCAGATAACACACAGAACGCACTACGACTCGGGTACTCGGCGTCGACGACGGCGACGGCGATTAACCCACCCTTATTCGTCACGTGAACCATGTACGCGTCTTGCGCCACGGATTGCCGAGCGCCGACGGCGGTACGTTTCGCCACCGTGCGCGAGATAAACACCAGCATCTCGCGCA
>JACLAB010015666.1_pt1 | contig 38872 bp, 26 predicted proteins | sample 8027921 | NCBI WGS metagenome assembly JACLAB01 (sample SAMN15725117, study PRJNA655200) | protist metagenome | isolation source: fluorescence activated cell sorting (FACS) single amplified genomes of... | place: USA: West Boothbay Harbor, Gulf of Maine | collected 2000-07-19 | reverse complement strand
ACAAATTTAGAGGATAGTTTGCATCATCCGAAGGATGACGACGGGGAACGCTGCGAGGATGCGGCGATGGATACGACGACGACGACGACGAATAATGTCGAACCGTCGATCGCGGTAAATACCGCCGTAGGATCTGCGGTAGTTCAAGAGGAGATTGAGTGGATGGACGACGAGGATGACAGTCAAGCCATGTTGGACGCCGTCGCATTGGCTGAGAAGAACAAGGCGAACTCGGCGCAAACGACGCAGGCAAGCGCGGTGGCGGTACCGCGGGTCGATGATATGGACGTCGGTACGGATGAAGACGACGACGACGATTTGCTCGCCGCGGTGCAAATCGCGGAACGCCGGCGTGCGACAAACGAAACCGTCGCCGGCGCAATTTTACCGGCGCACACGGGCGGCGAGGGGGCGCAGACGGGGTCACTACGCCCACGACAAACGGAAACGGGCACTGCCGTCGATGAAGCAGCGGAAGCGGCGAAAGCTGAAGCGTTGGCGATTGAAAAAGAAGAGCGAAGAGCTGAATCTGAAATTCTAGGCACCTGGGACGTCGTATCCGTCCTTCGCAACCGATTCGGGCACGTTGAGGAGATGCGTTTATCGAGAGAATCGGGCGAGACAAAGACGGTACGTCTGCACGATGAATGGCAAGAGACACCGGTGAACGAGGGTGACTCTGTGCGATTGCATTGCGTGCCGAACGTGGTGAATGAATCAGACGTACGAGACGCAAGCGTGGTGGACGTCACTCGCGAAGGCGGCGTGTTGATCATCCTTTACCCGAGTTATTTGATCGCGGCAACCACCATCGGTGGGAGTTTCCAGTGTTCACGAATCACCGCCGTGGCATCACACACGCAAGTCATCTGGGGTGACGCCACCGCGAACGAACCGGCGCTCGTGGGTACGATTATGCACGAGCTCACTGAAGCGGCGCTCATGACAGCCGCGGGGAGAAACTCTGTGCCGATGGAAGTCACGATTGAACGCATGATTAAATCGATGACGGCTGCGCTGTACGAAGTTAACATGCCAGAGAAAGAGCTAAAGAAACGCATAGACGAAACCATGCCCGGGGTCCAGCGTTGGGCGAATCGACTCTTGGCTTTGTCTCGCGTGCCAAAGGTGCCGCGGGCGACGCCGGGCGCCAATCCGTTGGCGCGAATGAACCGAATTGCGGCTACTGAAAAGTTGCGAGCGAAGTGCACGGTGGGTGTCGAGGCGGAGGTGCGTCACGGTGCGGCACCTCAAGCGACGTTACAAGTGGACGACATTGTCGACATTGAAGAACTTATTTGGGCTCCAAAGCTCGGTCTAAAGGGTGTGTTGGACGGCGTGGCAAACGCGGCGCTTCGTCATCGAGAGGGTGAAGTTCCGACGACATCCTTAGTGCCGATTGAATTGAAAACTGGAAAGTGGAAAGGGGTTTTCGAACACGGCGCGCAAGTCTTACTCTACACACTGATGATTAGTGAGAGATACGGCACGCTCTCACCCTGGGGGGTTCTTCTTCAAAAAGGTGAAGAGGAGCAAAAATCGTTGCTCGCTCGGAACAACGCAGTAGCCTTGTTCGACGCCCGTGGCGGTGGACACCGCGCGAGAGTCGTCGACACCGATGTAAATCGGACTCTTGAGCGAAAGTCGAGCCAAGTCTTCGACCTTTGTGGTTTGAGTGGCGCTAAAGAGCATCGTTTGTCGATCCTTTGGCAACATTTTCACAATGGTTCTCATCTCCTCCTCGAAACCGATATCCAACATACGATCCGCCTCATCCATGACGAACACCTTCAAACTACTAAACGTAAAGCCTCTCGTGTTCTGCATGTGATCCAACAAACGACCCGGGGTGGCAACCAAAAGATTGACGCCTTTGATGAGTCGTTCCGCCTCTGCGCGACGGTTTGCGCCACCGATAATCAAACCGTGCGTTTGCGAGTGCTTTTCCATCAACTGCTGCGCATTTGAAAACCAAAATTCCATCAATATTACACCTATATCCACTTATATAGTCTGTGGTACGCGTCATGTGTCCGAGAATTAAAATTGGTGAGTATTATTATCATCGCCCGGTGGATGGATGGGTGTCCAAACCCTCGTGATCGATCGGGCGACAGAAGACGACGAACGCGCGACGGGCGACAGAAGACGAACGACGATGGTTTCTCCGAGCGCGACGACGGTGTTGGCAAACGTTGGAGGCATGTGCATGGCGGGTGGAGCGGTGTATTACGCCATCAACGTGGCGAAGATCTTTGGAGGTGCGTGAGACTGCGAACGGCATGCGTGATGGGTGGAGAGTAGTGACTTTGACGACGATGACGACGACGACGACGACGGGATCCCGTTGACTGAGTGACTGACCGATGATGATGATGAACGATAGGTGAAACGCCGTCGACGCTGACGGCGGAGTGGGCAGCCGCGACGAAGGAAAAGTCCAAGGCGTGGACGCGGGAGGGGTCCGACGCGCCGATTGCGTTGGACCCGATGCGCGTCAAGCGTTGAGTTTTTGTTTGGTGTGGAGGAGAGAGAGTGTACTTGAGAAATTATGAGTGAGCGACGCGTGTACATGTGCTGTGTAATGTCAAGCGCGACCTTTGTGTTTTAAAAACCGTCTAATTACATGTGTCTAATTACATGCGTACGAACTGGCGCGAGTCAGAGGCGTCCTTTCTGCCGTACGGATTCTCAGCGCTAAATTTGTGACCCGTACCCTTTTGGCGACGGTAGTCGCTGCCGGGGCCGCCGTCACCGCGAGATTTGACGCGTCCTTTGCTCGACTTGGAGTCCAAGTTGAGTTGAACCTTTGGTGGTTTATGGAAACCAAAGGAGAGGGCGACGCCGTTGAGATCGAGAGAGTGCACGTTGTACACATCCTTGAGCGTGTGCGAGTTGTACGCGAGAATGTAGGCTCGGTACGCGTCTCGAGCGCTCGTGTGCAGGTAGTAATTCTTCTCAACCAGCTTTTCTAGCTGGCTCTGGACGTTGGCAATCTTTTTGGTCGGGAACTCGTACTCGTTGAGCGGCACCTTGGCCGCCTTGAGGTATTTGAGAAAGGCCAACTCTTCCGGAATCAAAAACAAGAGAGCGCGACCTTTGCCGTCGGTACCGCGAGCGGTACGACCGACGCGGTGGATGTATTCCTTTGGATCATCTGGTGGGTCGTATTGGATGATCCAATCCACTGCTGGAATGTCCAAACCTCTCGCCGCGACATCCGTGCAGAGCAAAATGCCCCGATCCGCCTTGCAAAACTCGAAAAACGTCGTCGTTCTTCTCTGTTGCTTTTGCTTGCCGTGAATATCGCTCACGGGAATATCAATGTAATTGAGCAGTTCGGCGTGGTACTTGACCGAGTTACAGGATGAGAAGAAGACCATGATTTTCTTCTTGAGGTTCTTCTTCAAAAAGGTGAAGAGGAGCAAAAATCGTTGCTCGCTCGGAACAACGCAGTAGCCTTGTTCGACGCCCGTGGCGGTGGACACCGCGCGAGAGTCGTCGACACCGATGTAAATCGGACTCTTGAGCGAAAGTCGAGCCAAGTCTTCGACCTTTGTGGTTTGAGTGGCGCTAAAGAGCATCGTTTGTCGATCCTTTGGCAACATTTTCACAATGGTTCTCATCTCCTCCTCGAAACCGATATCCAACATACGATCCGCCTCATCCATGACGAACACCTTCAAACTACTAAACGTAAAGCCTCTCGTGTTCTGCATGTGATCCAACAAACGACCCGGGGTGGCAACCAAAAGATTGACGCCTTTGATGAGTCGTTCCGCCTCTGCGCGACGGTTTGCGCCACCGATAATCAAACCGTGCGTTTGCGAGTGCTTTTCCATCAACTGCTGCGCCACATTGTAAATCTGCAAAGCTAATTCTCTCGTCGGAGAGAGCACCATCACCCCGGTTCCGTTTCTCGGCATAAACTTGGCGTGATACAACAGCTCGACGGATGGCACCAAGAACGCGAGCGTCTTACCGGAACCCGTTCTCGCCGCACCGAGCACATCCTTCCCAGCGAGCAACGGCGGCACACACCGCGCTTGGACTTCAGTCATCTTCTTAAATCCCATCGCTTCGATGCCCTTCATCGTCGGCGCGCTCAATTCCAACGCCGAGAACTCAGTCGCGCTGAGAATGCCGTCCACCTGCACAGTCGTCCCCGGCATCTTCTCACCGTCGCCACCCTCATCCTCCTCCTTCTCCCGGCGTTTCTCCTTCTTCTCCTTCTTCGCCTTCTTCGCCGATTCCTTCCCGTCCTCGCTCACCCGTCGCTTCGCCTTTTTCTCCTTTTTCGGCGCGTCATCGTCGTTTCCTCGTCGCTTTCGTTCCTCGGCGGCGGCGCCCATTGCGTTCTCAACTCTGTCTGTTCGCTCGTTTATCCGTCCGTCTATCCGTCTCGCGCGTCACCCGCGCCCGAAAACGCTTTGAGATGGTCTTCGCGACGACTCCGTCTCAAAGTTTGACGCTCGACGTTCGCGCGCGCGCGTCTGTCGACGTCCGACGCGCGTCAAGTCTTTGCGCGTTGGTTTTCGCCTGGCGGCGGCTTGTGTACACTTTTGTATGTGTAAACAGTTACAATTGGCTCAGTTTCTGGTTCGAAACGCCCTCGAATCTACCAGCCATCAGTCCGCGACGCGACGCGCGAGGGTCGACGCGCCGGCGGGATTGACGCGCGCGCGCGCACGCGACTTCTTACCGGTGTCCGTCACGCAGGTGCGCGAGCGAACGCGACGACGCGACGTTAAACCTCGCGTCTCGAGTTTTTCTCTTCAAAGTCTAGCCTCTGTCTTTCGCTTTAAAAACGCGCGCGGTTTCGGATCGAGGGACCGGACGCGCGACGCCGACGACTTGATGGGTGGGTGGATTCATTGGCGATGATGAATGCTATATTCTGACACCTCTTGTACGAGACTTTGTGGCCATTGTTCGATGAACTCATTATGCAAAACACTGAGCCAAAGAAGAAACCCAACAGTCGAAGTCGACGCGAAGCGAAACGGAAGAGTCTGTGGATGTCGAATTTTTTTATCAAAGGCGGTGCGATTGTCCCGTCGTTGTTCTTGTTTTTCTTCTTACATGCGTCGACCGATCGACCAGCGCGGCTGATGAACAAAGACCGTACCGCGTGTGAACACGCGTCTTGTCTGAACACTCTTGTGGACCACCTTTCAGCCTTGTCTGACGCGTCTGGCGGTCGCGAAACTTCTCTTCATTCGATATCGTTTATTTTCTACTCGCGAGATTTTGTTTCGAGGAAGAAGAATACACATCAATCATTCATGCGTGTCAGCTGAGCGTCGCTGTGATCGATAAACCTTAATCAGAGAAACAAAGTTTTGCAAAGGTTCAACCACGTTTTCGGCGACTGACTCTCATCTCTTTCGGATCGTTTTTCAACGCAGCCTTCGACAAGAAACGGGGACGATGGAGTAAATTGCGTTGCATAAAATAGTATCAAGGTACGCGAGGCGTCTTGACTGGGCGATGCGATTTCTTTTTCGTGCAACCATCTCGCCGGCGCTTGACATTTCCTCCGAGACGTGTTCATCGTCTCCGTGACGTCTCGCGGTGGCGAACATTTACTCGTCGAATCTGTTGAGTCTCTCCTTTGGTACCAAGTCTTTAGGGGAATAATTAAAGTTCGGCACATTCTCTCTCTATCGATCGATCGATCGCGCACCGCGCCCGATGTTTTCACCGGATGACGCGCCTTTTGCCGTCATCCAGAATTCGTTGGCGCTACATCGAAAGGCCATCCTTCCATCTTGATACGCCTTCTTGTGGCGTATCGAGCCATAATTGGTCGAAATTTTTCATCCGCGTCGAAAAGCGTCGACACTAACGTTTTTACATCATCATTTTACCGCGCAGATGGGGCGATTCATCGCGCCGGATACCAGGCGGGACTTGGTGGAGACACCAGCCAACAAGAAGGCGCGCGAGGAGTACGAGAACTTCGTGTCTAACTTCGTCGAAAAAGTCGAAGCTACTGACCCGGAGCGATTCTACGGTGGAAAGGATGCTGAGGAAGTCCCTCCAAAGCGTGATCCTGAGAATGACGCGGCAGCCAGGCGAGCAGAAGCAAAAACAAGAAAACGCATTGAAGAGCTTGCGAACACGGAGGATAAGGGTGCGTCGATGCAAAACAACAACTGGATTGAAAGATTTCGTCAACAAGACATGTTTCAGCGGGTTGACGAAAAGACTGAAAAACTATTGCGTGAACCAGGCGCTAGAATACGGCGCTACGAGTATTTCTGTTACGAGAACCACGAAGATGGAACAAGGCAGTACTGCGCTTCCAAATATGATTGGTGGAAATTTTATCTCTACAAGCTGGAAAATGGCAAAAGGCACTACTACGAGCTCCTTCGAGAGGACACACCTTGCCATCTGTATTTTGACTTGGAGTACTCAAAGAAGGCAAACCCAGATATCGATGGTGAAAAGCTAGTCGATCGTCTCGTCGAGCTCTTGGAAGAAGAGTTGCGGGCGACGAATGAAATTGACGCGTCCGCTTTTGATCCCAAAAAGCATGTCGTCGAGCTAGACAGCTCAAACGAGCGAAAATTCAGTCGCCACCTAGTCATTCAGCTACCCGCGCGTGCGGGCGATTTGGGTAACCAGGTTTTTCTCAACAATTCTCATTGTGCTCACTTTGTTCGAAAGCTTTGGGCTCGCATTGAGGCGCGACGCAAAGAAGACTCTTTGTGTGACGCAATGTTTGTGCACAAGGAACCTGGCGATGATAGGGTCGATTCTTTCATCGATCTCGGGGTGTACTCGCGGAATAGAGTTTTTCGATTATACTTGTCGAGCAAGCGCACTGCGCCCGGTGAGAAAGAAAAGCCTCGGCTTCTCCCCACCGGACGCTTTTGGAGCAATCCAGACGTTCCATCCAAAGAAACACCAGACGAGGAAACATTCAAGCGTTCTCGAGCTACAGCCAGGAAGGCTATGGAAGCGATCAAAGCGTACTCGATGATCCAATTCGAAGGCGTGAACCACACGTCCGTCTTGCGTGGGAAAACGTTTCAAGGCTATCGCACAGGCTCCTTTAGCAACTCGAAGGGCGTCGGGGGAAATTCAATCGGTCCTTGTCCTCGCACCGCCTCCTTTGTGTGCGAGGACTTCAACGGATGGAGCTGTTGCGAGGGAGCTGCGATCAGGTCTTGGACAGCCTTTCCAGAGTACGGCGTTTTGGTTTTGAATCTGTTCGGTAATCGATTCTGTGAAAACGTTGAACGCGCGCACAAGAGCAACAATGTGATGTTCGTCGTCGATTTCCGAGAAGAAGCTTACTATCAGAGATGTCACGATCCAGATTGTCGCGGCACTCGAGGACCTTGGCACAAGCTACGAGAAGATTTAGTCGAAGAGTCTCACGAATTGTTGAAATTATTGCCGCCTTCATTCGACGACGTCGCTGACGACGAATTGGCAGGCATCGCGCTGTAGCATTTATTACGCATGTAAAAACAAATTGTTGTGGTTGATTACTTTCTTCCCTCTTATTAGAAGGTTGAACTAATTGTTTGTCTGTGCATTGCGCGACGTTTAAAAGCCGCCCATGCCACCCATGCCGCCCATGCCGCCATCGCCCGGCAAGAAGGCAGGCTTGTCCTCCTTGATTTCCGTAATCATGCACTCCGAGGTCATCATGAGAGACGCTACGGACGCGGCGTCAGTGAGCGCGGTGCGCACCACCTTGAGCGGGTCAATCACACCAGCCTTCACCATGTCGGTGTATTCACCCGTCGCCGCGTTGTAACCGAGACCCATGTCGTCGGAGGCCAACACCTTTTCGACGACGACGGAGCCTTCCACGCCGGCGTTCATCGCAATGGTGCGGAGCGGACGCTTGATGGCTTCGCGGATGATTTGCACGCCAATCTTTTGGTCGAAAATGGTCATCGAGTCTTCGAGTTCCTTCAAAGTCTTGCTCGCGTGCAAGAGCGCCGATCCACCACCCGGGACGATACCTTCGTCAACCGCAGCCTTGGTGGCGTTGAGTGCATCGACGACGCGATCCTTCTTTTCACCCACTTCAACTTCAGAGGCGCCGCCAACCTTTAAGACGGCGACGCCGCCGCTGAGCTTGGCGAGACGCTCTTGCATCTTTTCGCGATCGTAGTCACTCGTCGCTTCCGTGATCGCCTCCTTGAGTTGTTCGCATCGCTCTTCGATCGCACTCGACTCACCGGCGCCGTCCAACATGATGGTGTCGTCCTTGCTCACGGTGACCTTCTTGGCGCTACCCAACATGTCGAGCTCGACGTTTTCGAGCTTGTGTCCGAGGTCTTCGCTAACGACGGTGCCACCAGTCAAAATGGCAATGTCTTGCAAGTTGGCGCGACGGTTGTCGCCGAAGCCCGGAGCCTTGACGGCGCAAATCTTCACACCACCTCGGAGCTTGTTGACGATGAGCGTCGCGAGAGCCTCAGACTCGACGTCTTCGGCGATGATCAACAGCGGACGCTGAGTCTTGAGAACATTCTCAAGCACTGGCAAGAGCGGAGTGAGACCGGAAATCTTCTTCTCAACGATGAGAATGTACGCATTCTCGAGTTCACACTTTTGCGTCTTCGGGTTGTTGACAAAGTACGGAGAAATGTAACCGCGATCAAACTTCATACCCTCGACGACTTCCAATTCGTTTTCGAGCGTCTTTCCATCCTGCGGTGAAACAAACCAAAATTCACGAGACGATTATTTTTCAAAGTCAGTCATCGCATCGATCGAGTAAACGCGGATGTACGTGTCATCGACGAGGAGAAAAAAAGAGCGCATCGCAATCGTCGAGTCAGTGTAACTATGACATAATGCCCACAGCAGCGCGAAGCGAACGACACGAATGTCTTCACAGGCTTTAGGCTTTGATTTGTTATCATCACCCCCAACGAATACGCGAAACGAAACGTCGTCATATACGTACCCCGACGGTAATTACGCCCTCCTTGCCAACCTTCTCCATCGCGCGCGCGATGAGATCACCAATCTCTCGTTCTCCGTTGGCGGAAATCGTGCCCACTTGCGCGATTTCCTCAGTCGTCGAAATCATCTTTCGGTTCTTCTTGAGCTCACTCACGACGTGTTCGACCGCGGCGTTGATCCCACGCCTCAAATCCATCGGGTTCATACCCGCCGCCACGCTCTTACATCCTTCACTAAAGATGGCGCGCGCTAAAACCGTCGCCGTCGTCGTCCCATCGCCCGCCACGTCGTTGGTGCTCACGCTCACCTGCTTCACCAGGCTCGCCCCGAGGTTCATCCACCGATCCTTAAACTCGATATTCTTCGCCACCGTCACCCCATCCTTGGTAATCTTCGGCGCACCGTACTGTTGTTCAATCACCACGTTCCGTCCTTTCGGTCCCAGCGTCACCTGCACCGCATCCGCGAGCGAATCGCACCCTTGAAGCATGAGCGCCCGAGCCTCCACCCCAAACTTCAAATCCTTCGCGTACCCTCTGCGCGAGCTCTTCGTCGTCCCGACGATCCTCGCCGCCGTCGTCGTCGTCGTCGTCGTCGATCCCATCATCGTTCGTCTGCGTGCGAGAATCCATCCGTCAGTCATCCGTCGGTGATCACCCGTCGAGTCGAACCGAATCAATCATCAGTCAACCTTTCGACGGATGCCGAAATCAATCGAAACCGCGACGGAAAGGTGTCGAAAAACGAGGAAAATCCATTCATTCATGGTTTCATGCATTCATGCATTCATTCATTCATTCGACGACGACGCACCCGAGGGAGACGAACGCGCGAGACGCGTTTCTTCGAAACATTCTTCCCGTTCGATTCGCTTCGGTGCGGTCAATGAAGTCGTCGTTCGAAACCAAACCAAACCGAATCAATCATCAATCTGTCGACGCGACGCGACCCGACGTTTCCTCGGCCGCCGGCGCGTTCGCGTCTGCGTCGTCGTATATTATTCCATTTAATCGCTCAGTTTATCCCTTTAGTACGTATTTTATCATCGTATACCATCCATTTATTAGCCCATATGTAAGTACTAACATCAGTAACACGACGCGATCGGACCGAACCTCGCGATCGATCGATCGACACAACGCGCCTCGGATCGATCGAGCGCGCGAACTCACTCGGACGACGATGCGAAGAGCGGCGACGAGAGCGGCGGGGTACGCGCGCGCGAGCGTCGGTGTCGTCGCGCGCGGTAGTGGGGGCGAAACCGCGGGCGTCGGCGGCGTGAGAGCGATCGCGACGACGACGACGACGACGACGACGGAGCGAGGATGGAAAAAGCTGACGACGAACGATGCGGCGGCGGCGGCGACGACGAAGACGAGAGGGTTCGCGGCGGCGGCGAGCGGAGGGTTGATCGAACCGCACGGAGGGAAGGTGGTGAACCTCATGCTCGCGGATGACGCGGCGAAAGCGAAGGCGATCGCGAGCTGTAACCGAGCGTTGGAGCTGAGCGATCGAAACGCGTGCGACGTCGAGTTGCTGTGCGTGGGAGGGTTTTCTCCGCTCGAAGGGTTCATGAACGAGGAGGATTACGAACACTGCGTGGATAACATGCGGTTGAAGGGTTCCAACTTGTTGTTCGGTTTGCCGATCGTGCTCGATACCTCTTGCGAGGATACCAAGGTGGGCGATCGCGTGTTGCTCAAGTACAACGGCAAGGATGTCGGCGTTCTCACCGTCGAGTCCAAGTGGAAGCCGAACAAGCCGAAGGAGGCCAAGCTTTGCTACGGGACGAGCTCGATCGAGCACCCGGGTGTTGCCATGATTTCCATGGAGCGCCGCAAGTACTACATCGGCGGTAAGATTGAGGGCTTGAACCTTCCGGCGCGTCCGTTTCCGTGCCCGACCCCGGAGCAAGTGCGCGCCGACCTCCCGGCTGGTAAGGATGTCGTCGCCTTCCAGTGCCGCAACCCTGTTCACCGCGCGCACTACGAGCTTTTCACTCGCGCGCTCCACGCTGAGAACGTCGGTCAAGACGCCGTTTGCCTCGTCCACCCGACCATGGGTCCGACGCAAGACGACGACATTTCCGGCTTGGTTCGCTACAAGACGTACGTCGTGCTCGCCGAAGAGGTTAAGAACCCGCAAATTCGCTGGGCGTACCTCCCGTACTCTATGCACATGGCTGGTCCGCGAGAAGCGATTCAGCACATGATCATTCGTAAGAACTACGGCTGCACCCACTTCATCATCGGCCGCGATATGGCTGGTTCCAAGTCGTCCCTCGACGGCGAAGACTTTTACGGCGCGTACGACGCCCAAGATTTGGCCAAGGCTAACGCCGCCGAGCTCGGCATGCAAACCGTCCCGAGCTTGAACGTCGTGTACACGGAGGAAGAGGGTTACGTCACCGCCGACGTCGCCAAGGATAAGGGTCTCAACGTCAAGAAGCTCAGCGGTACCAAGTTCCGTCAAATGTTGCGCGGCGGTGAAGACATTCCAGAGTGGTTCGCCTTCAAGTCTGTCGTCAAGGTGCTCCGCGAGAACATGTGAGTCTTCTTCGAGCTGAATGAATGAATGAATGAATGAATGAATGAATGAATGAATCATCATCATCATCATCATCATCATCATCATCATCATCATCATCATCATCATCACTGAATTGCACGATATATAATTGATACACGTTGACACCACGCCGGTGGCGCGCAAAGACGGAAGGATTTATTAGACGAGGGAAGAGGGAAAAACCGTTGTGAATATTCTAATTTTGTCTACCATAAAATCGAGCGCACTCTACTTTCTTAACGCCGCGCCCCCCGCGACGGCTTCCTCGGCCAAACGCTGCTTTTCCTCGTAATACCCCGGAATCGGCGGCGTTTCGCTCGGAAGTCTTCTCTTGAGCGGGAACAAATCCGTGTCCTCAACCATGGCGGCGTCTCGCGTCTCTCCCGCCGGCAACGCCTCAATCGCCGCCATCTTAATCCTAATCTTCTCGTTCAAGTCGCGCTGAAAATCTCTCTCCTCTCGCATCTTCATCCTCGAGTACTCCTTCGCCCTCCGCTCAAACTCCACCAATTCCTCCTCCGTCGGCGCGTCCTCCGCTTCGTGTCGTCCCGCCGGCGTCAACGCCTCGAGATAGGTCAACTTGTTCCCCTTGGTCGTCGCCTCCACTTTCCCCGGAACCGCGATCGACCCCAACCCTTTACCTCCTTTCCCCGACCTCTTCCCTTGCGACGCCTTGGATTTCGACTTGCCCTTGCTCGCGTACCCCCGGCTCGGCGTCACCACCAACCGCGGTGGTGATTCGCGACAACCCTCGACCGCGACGACCTCGAAATTGCCCTTCAACAATCCAACGATCGTCGATCGCGCGGATAGAAAACCCATCATCGGTGAAACCGAAACCGACGACGACGTCGACGCTCGTCCCATCGATGACAAGATTCGTCGTCCGAACGCGCGTCCGCCTCGCTCCATCGTCGCCGCCGTTCACGTCGACGCGATGTGACGCCCCACACACCGGTTGTTTCATCGAGCGCGAAACCGAGAGGTAGTAATAGTGTATCGTCCACTAAACTACTAAACTATGATTAAAAACCCACCATTGAGAAACACTTAAACGGGAGGTAGCACCCGTATCCATCTTACCAGCGAGCGACGGGCGACGGGCGGGCGACGGACGGGTCTGGACCGCTGCCGCTCGACTGCCCGACGCGCGTCGTCGTCGTCGTCGCGCGTATCCGATGCGAGCGAACGAGGACGCGCTGGCGAGAGGAGGGGCGCTGAGACTGGCGGTGGAGGTGCGTGTCGCGAACGAACGAACGAACGAACGAACGAACGGATTCGCGCGAACGATCGGTCCGTCCGTCGTTGGGATTATTTGTTGGGCACGGATGATGATGATTTCGACTCGGATGACGACGGAACGATCGATCGATCGATCGCGACGACGACGACGGATCGCGGCGACGGTGACGATCGATCGTGCGCGGGCGTCTTCGCGCTCGATCGTCGTCGCGAACGCGTCGTGGTCGTGAAGCACCGACCGTCGTCGCGTCCATCCGGTCGTCTTTCGGGCGGGTGTGGATAGAAAAATATCTATCTGTCTGTCGTCTATCCTGTTTTCGATCGGGCGCGGATCATCGCTCGGGTCCGTCGGGCGCGCGGATCGGCGTGGATGCGGCGACGCGGGAGACGGACGACGCGATGTCGTGGGTGAGGGTCGGAGCGAGAGCGAAGGAGGGGAGGCGCGCGGGGCGCGCGAAGAGACGAGGGCGAAGGAGGGAAGGCGCGCGCGAAGAGACGAGGGCGAGGGTGGAAAAATAGTCATCCGACGACGAGCGAGTTCGCCGAGAAAAGAGATGTGAGACTGACGATTTTGTTTTTTTGTGTGTCGTGTGACTGCAGTGCGTGAGAAAGTGTTTGAAACACGAGAGGTACGGGGAGGCGTGCGTGAGCTTGGAAGAGGCGTCGACGAGCGCCGCGGACGAACCCAGCGGGCGGTTGGAGTGGGTGGTCGCTCGGGCGTTTAACAAAGGGTACGACGATACGGCGCAGTTCTCGGCGGATGTGGAGCGAACGTGGGAAAAGCTGGAGAAAAAATGGTCCGCGGGTGGGAAGGCGAAGAAATTAGAGGCGCTCGAGGTTGTTCGGGCGTATTTTGAGAGAAAGTGGCAGAGTTTGGGCATCGGGTCGAACGGCGCGTTGGTTTGCGTTCCGTCAGTCGGGATATCCAAGGAGGAATTGGAGGTTCCGGCGCATCCGACGGCGAGCGAGAGATCTTTCGCGTCGACGATGATGACGACAGCGCAGACGTCTACGGATCCTTTGGCGAGCGATTCGGACACGCAGACGAGGTTGACACAACAGCGTGAAACCGAATGCAAATCTGACGAGCTCGAGCGCTGCAAGTGCGTCATTCAAAATTTCATGAAGACCCCAGAGGCTCTTCACTTCAGGGGTCCCGTCGACGTACGGACGGTGAATGTTACAAATCATAGCAAACTAGTTAAACAACCGATGGATTTCACGTCCATATTGAGCAAGATTGACGCGGGTGAGATTGCCGACGCCAACAGCGTGTGGGATGCGTGCTGCTTGATATGGTTCAACTGTCTCGCCGTGTATCCTCCAAATAGTGAGATGATTCGGATTTGCAAGCGCGCCGAGTTGATGTTCGCGGCAGCTTGGCGTGCGGAAGGATTGATGATTATTCAACCTGTGCCGACGGAGATGAAGGCTTCTCCCGCCAACGAGACGGATGCGCAGCCAACGAACGCGGTGGGATCCAAGCAGAAATCCGAAGCGTTGAGCACGGCGACTTCAACCGTTCCGCAGAAAACCAAACGAGTGGCGGCATACAAGTGCGACGTGTGCAAGCGAAGTAAGAAGGGTAGATGTGGGACTGAATCAGCGCCCAAATCCTGTCTTGGACGTCCTGAGAACCAAATGCATGAAAGGCAAGCAGCCATTCGGCAACGCCTGAGCAAGCTCAAGCCAATGCCCGAAAGGAAAAAGCCCGACAAATCGATGAAGGATAAGCCCATCAAGGCGCCAGCAGAAAAGAAGCCGAAGGGAACGAAGAGGAAAATGACTGAAGCCGAGCTCCAAGAAGATGGATTCCGTCGCATCTTTGACGTCGATGATCCGGGTAACTTTATGACTCGCATGGAAGATCAGCAGCAAGTTGCCCAGACGAGCGCACAATGGGATAGCGCTTCGTACCATCTGGTGAATGAGCAGATCCGATTGCAGCAGCTTCAACAGCGCATGTTGACGAATGAAAGTGTGCAGCCGCGACAGGTTGTCGACGACGCCGCGTTGCAAGCGAAAGCTCAAGTGATCAAGAAGGAACTGGCTCAGATTTACTCCTTGGTGAACCATCTTCAAATCAAACAAGTCAAGGTTGGCACACTACTCGACACTCCGCGGCTGGGTCGGGAAAATAGGCAAATGTTAGCGCGAACGCGTACGACGATCCAAAATCAGCTCGCAAATCTCGCCAAGCGCCACAGTGAGCAATCGCAGGCTTTGCAGAAGCTTTCACAAGCCGCGCCTGCGTCGGCGTGGCCAAAGCAGCCATCGAAACCAAAGCAAACGGTTTCGTCGTTGGATGAGTTGATGAATTTAAACACCAACACGACATCGAACGATCTGAGCGTCGCCACGGCTCAGTTCTTCGACGATCCGCGAGAGAAAACCGAGGCTGGACTCATCACGAAGGATGACATCTTTTTCGATTTTCCGACGCCGCCATAAATATTCGCCTGGGAACGCCCAGTCGGCACCGCTTTAGTCGCCATACACATCAAATAGAATCTGTAAGACACCCATCGCATGCACGCCGAACAAACGAAGGGGAATCACTCGCAAATTGAGCGTTTGCCTCGTTTTAGCGACGACTCTGAGGGGTTCATCGACGCCCCGCCTTCGGTTGCCGTTCGTCCCTCGTCTACCGACGGTTCATGAATCGACACTGTGCCCACTTCCGAGGAAGATCTCACTTACTCTGGCAAATCCAACGCCTCGTGCCAACCAAAGCCCCTCGTCGCGGCGGCACAGCGCGACTGGTCGTCCCTCCGACGCCGGTCGTGGTCACGCGCGCATCCAACGAGCCCGCGCGTCCGTTCGGGGCGCGCATCGGAGCGAGTCACGACTCGAAGCGAGTGCGCGTGCGATAGATCCCGTTGAACACCAACCTCTGGCGATCAGTAGTTGTGACAACTGCGCAGCTGTCCGGTGTGAGGATGGAGCGATTCGTCTCCACGGCGAAGCCGTCTTCTACGATTCGTCCGAGCCGATTCGGTGGAGACGGTGAGCTCGGACGCGCGCGCGGACGGTCGTCGATCGGGACGAAGAACGCGCGGAGCGGTCCGGCGCCGACGCGATGCGGAAGCCAGCTCGGCGCGAGCTGTTCCATGGAAGAGCACGTCGGACTCGGTGCGAGGATTCCGTCGGAGCGATACTCGGCTTCGACGTCTAGTACGATTCGAGCGTCGCAGAGGTGCCTGTCGCGAACGAGTGCGCGGGTCCGGGGAGACTGCACGAGCGTGCGGGCGTTGAGTCGACAAAAAGCCGATGCGCCCAAAGCGGACGTCGAAGAAGACGAGACTCAAATCGACGAAGACGCCGAAGTGTCGCTGTTGAAGTCGAAGGAGACGTTTTACTCAAACTCTTTCTCCGTGACTCAACGTATTCGCGTCGCAAACGAGCTACGAGTACGGGTCGAAACGAATGGGGTGAGGTACAAAGTGAGCTTTGAGACAGATTTAAACGCAAACGACTTATTATTGCACTGGGGATTAGCACCGTCGAAAGCTGCGTGGGACGAATGGATTACTCCGCCAGAGAGAATTAGGCCAAAGCTTACGCACGAGACTGTGGGCGTGTGTCAGACACGATTCGTCAAGTCACCCGCATCAAGATTTGGAAAAGCAACGCTGAGCACCATGATTGAAGGAGACGTCAAAGATGGTTATTATGCCATCAACTTTGTTCTCTACGATAAGAAACTTGATCAGTGGCTTCATCGTGAGCAAGGTGGATTTTTTCACGTTCAGTTACCGCTGCCTCCCGAGCCAGAAATGGTTACTCGCACGATCACCACCATGGAGGAATATGAAGAGGAAGTCGAGTACGAGGTGGAGGTGGAGATGAGCGAGGAAGAAGTGGCAGAGTTGGAAGCTTCTGTGCCAGATGTTGCCGCGGTGAACGTCGAGACCACTTCAATTTCTGAGCCTGAATCTCGCACTGAGAATCCAAATGATGCATGGCGACGATTGCTGCGACCGCCAAAGGAGCCGCAATCGTTCAGTGGTATTGATGAGTTGAAAGCACTCTCAGAGTCACTTTTGCGACGAGTCTCCGATAAAGACGAGAGCAAACCTGAATCAAAGACTGAGATCAGTGAATCGCCGAGTGCTAGCAAGGACGAGCCTGAAAAATCCCCACCAAGGACAAAGAAGGTGACGAGAACAAAGACGTTGACAAAAGTACGCGAGGTCCAAAGGTCTTTCGAAGAAGCTCTTCCGGTCAAGCTTACAGAAGGTTCGTGGATCGTGACGAATTCTATAGAAGAAAATGTTCACAACGAGATGGAGGTGCAGTATAAGATTGGTGCTTTGGTGGAGAAGAATCCCGATGGTGGCGGAGTTCGAATGAGAATCGAGGCTGAAGTTCCGTGGGATCTCAAACTTCATTGGGGTATCGTTCCACGAGGCGCTCGTAGCGACGTTTGGTCGTTACCACCAGAAGTTTGGCGCCCCGAGGGATCTGCGGTCTACAAAGACAAGGCCGTCGAGACACCCATGGCGAAGTTTACAAACCCGCTGTTTGGCCTGAAGACAATCAACTACGCCGAGCTTGAACTAGGAAACGCACCGACCGCGGTTCGCTTCGTGCTCAAGGAAGATGGTGGTACGAGATGGATTGATCTTAATGGCGATGATTTCGTCATTCCGATGCCTGATGCACCAGCACGTACCTCGTCAATCGATCCGACGCTCCCTCAAGCGGAGGACGCGAAGAACGTCGCTGCCGCCGCAGCTGTTCGCGCAGCTGAAATGCACCTCGACACCTTGGATGAAATTGGTTTTGACGTCGACAAACTTCCTGATGATGTTTCCACTAAGAAGCAAGCCGATAAGGAACGAATCGTCTTTGAGATGGAGCCAGAAGGAATCGCGTCCATTGGTCAAAGAGAAGCAACGCGTACGTCAGAGAAGTCGGCTGTCGGGAATGGACGGGAAATCTTACTGCAAGGGTTCAACTGGGAGTCCTCCAGATCGAGCGTTTCTTGGTATAAAAGCGTTGAAAAGCTTGCGCCAACCATCGCTGAGCTCGGGTTTACCGTTATTTGGTTGCCACCGCCCACAGACAGCGTGAGCGCTGAAGGCTATATGCCACGCGATTATTACGATCTGAATTCGAGATATGGTACAAAGGAAGAATTACAAAGCTGCATCACAGCGTTGCACAACAACGGTGTCATGGTGCTTGGGGATGCAGTACTCAACCATCGATGCGCCCACTTCCAAGGAGCCGAAGGTCTTTGGAATAAGTTTGGCGGTAAGCTTGACTGGGATGCGTCTGCAATTGTATCTGATGACCCCAACTTTGGCGGCAAAGGTCATCGCTCTGACGGTGACTTCTTCCTCGCGGCGCCTAACGTGGACCATAGCCAACCATTCGTGAAGGCTGACCTAGAAGAGTGGATGTCATGGCTCATGCAAGAGGTTGGTTACGACGGTTGGCGTCTGGATTACGTGCGAGGCTTTTGGGGAGGACACGTGAAGGATTACATGGAAGCGACCAATCCGCAATTCGCCGTCGGTGAATATTGGGATGCCCTAGCTTACAACTTTGATGCCCCTGAATACAACCAAGATGCCCATAGACAACGCATCGTCAATTGGCTCAACGCCGCGGGTGGCAACGCCGGTGCGTTTGATGTCACCACAAAGGGCATTTTGCATGCGGTATTTGAACGACAAGAATACTGGCGCCTCTCGGACAAAACCGGCAAACCACCGGGTGTCATGGGTTGGTGGCCCAGTCGAGCTGTTACATTCATAGAAAATCACGATACTGGCTCGACCCAAGGACACTGGCGCTTCCCTCAGGGAAAAGAGCTCCAAGGCTACGCCTACATTCTCACCCATCCGGGCACTCCAACCATCTTCTGGGATCACATGTTTGACAACAACTGGGGTCACCTTCAAGAACCGATCCGAGACATGATTCGCGTACGTCGTCAGTGTGGAATTCACTGTCGAAGTGAAGTGAAGATTGTCAAATGCGAGCAGAGCGTTTACGCCGCAGTTGTCAATGACAATCTCTTGATGAAGATTGGTCCCGGAGAGTTCCACGCAGATGACAACTGGGCCATGGTGTTATCTGGCAACGATTTTTGCATTTGGCGCAAGAAATCGACCAGTGGGGGGCCTAGGTAAACCTATCTCATTAGTACTATTACAGCCGACTATTACACTTAAATCATCATCGCTAGGGCAAACACTTGTAATTTTTAAGACACCACACGCTCGCCAAATCTACGATTCACTTCTTCTTGCGGGACCGGATAACCGAAGCCGTCATGTGATTTGCCCCCACCATGGTAGGCTTTCGAACCACTTCAATCTCGTCCAACAATTCGATGACACTGTTCATAATGTCAGTGCCGCGGGCCGCTCGCTTATCGACAGCGATACCATCCGAATGCTTAAACATGATTCTAAACGTGACTCGATTTCCAGCGTCGAGAAACTTCTTGGCTCCGTTAATCTTTACATTCAAGTCATGCGTGTCAATCTTTGCCGTTAAACGCAACTCCTTTGTCACATCACGCTTCTGAGCCGCCACCTGCGCCTTTTTCTGCTCCTTCGCTCGCTTCTTTTGATCGTATCTCATCCGTTCATAGTCCATCAACCGACATACCGGCGGCGACGCCTTTCCGTTCACCTCGACCAAATCCAACCCAGCCGCTCGAGCCAGTTCGATCGCCTCGGCTACAGTCACAATCTCGTGCGATGATTCTTCACCATCACCCCCATCCCGAACCAATCTCACCGATTTCGCGACAATCTATATCATGGTGCGCAAGACGTTACGCATTCGTTAGTCTCAATGCGCGTGACGGAGCCAATCACACAAGTCAAACGACGACGAGTTTTCGTCTCTCTCGACGACACCCACCTCATCGTTCACCCTCGGTCTCACCGTCGACTCTCGCGAATACCCCGCCGCGAATGTCCGCACCGCCCCGAATCTACCCGCGCATCCCACGGCGCGTTCGACGTTCGGTGCAACTCGAAGCGCTCCTCGTTCCCACGCCCCGCTCGACGTCTGTAACGCCGCCACCCGCGCGGTCATCATCCCCTTTGACCATCCACAGACGCAAACCGACGAAGACGAATCATGCTTCGTCAGTCCTCGCGCGGCATCGTCCAAACATCGTCGCGCCGCGCGCGTCCACGACGCGAACGCACGCATCGATTGGTTGATTCGAAGAAGTTTCAAAACGTGCGCGGCAGAGAGTGTCGTACGACGCGTTCACCCAAACGCGCGACATGGCGCGGATACGCGAAATCGAGGATGGAGAATCGGTGGGGATCGGACTCGCGGGAAGCGAACTTCCGAGGCGTCGGAACCGAAGGACGCGATCGACGGAGAGCGCGTCGGCGTCGGGAGAAGATGACAAGACGAAGGGGACTGCTGCAGGTGCTGGTGCGGCAGGGAAACAGCAGCGCGTCGTCGGTGGTGGCGCGCGCGCGACGGGCAGGGGATGGAGCGATGGAATGCGAGCGTATTTCGGTTTCGCGTGCGTCATGGCGCTCGTGTTGGCGATAGGGAAGAGGGTGATGCGCGCGTTGTCCGCGGCTTGAAAGATTTGTATTAGAGAGGGAAAGTAAATAAAAAACACCAGCGCATTGTCGCGTCGTGTCGTCCGAATGGATGAATGGATGGAAGAATTTCGCTATTACACTTTTTTAACGTCTTCGTCGTCTTCGCGCTCGCGCTCGTGCTGAAATTTAAAGACGAGAATGAGGATTGGTTCACTTCTTCGCCGACGCGTTTTCATCGAGCTTTTCGACGAGTTCCTTTTCAGCATCCGACAACTTGGACGGAATGGTAACCTTCACAGTGACGTAGTGGTCACCGCGAATGGAATCGTTGCCAAGTCGCGGGACGCCACGCTTCGCCATGAGAAGAGTGGCCTGCGGTTGCACTCCCGGAGGAATCTTGAGATCCACGGGGCCGTCCACAGTGCGCACCTTGATGCTGCAACCGAGAATCGCCTTGGTGTACGGAATGGTCACCGAAGAACTAATGTTGACGTTTTCAAAGCGCTTGAGCTCCGGATCGTCGCGAACGTTGATAAAGACGTAAAGATCACCCGGCGGACCGCCACGACGACCCGCGTTACCCTCACCACGCACGCGCAAACGGGAGCCCTTGTCGACGCCCGGCGGCACGCGAAGCTGAATCTTCTTGCTGCGACGAACGCGACCATCGCCGGCGCAAGCCGGGCACGGGGTGGAGGATTGACCGGTACCACCGCACGCTTGGCAACCAGTGACTTGTTGGAAGTTACCGAGCGGCGTGCGCACGGTGGCAACAACCTGACCTTGGCCACCGCAGGTACCACACGTCGTCGGCTTGGTTCCCGCCTTCACGCCGCTGCCGGAACACTTGTCGCAGTTTTCGAGACGCATGGTATCGAGCTCCTTTTCGATACCGAAAACTGCGTCGAGGAAATCAATTTCAAGATCGTACCTCTCATCGTCACCCTGCGTCGGGCGGTTACGCGCTTGTCTTTGGCCTCCCATGCCGCCCATGCCACCGCCCATGCCGCCGCCAAAGAAGGACTCGAACAAATCGAAAGGGTTGCTAAACGGATCGCCGCCCATGCCGCCCATGCCGCCCATGCCGCCCATGCCGCCTTTGAGACCGTCCTCACCAAACCTGTCGTAAATAGCCTTCTTCTGATCGTCGCTGAGCACCTCGTACGCGTTGGAAATCTCCTTAAACTTTTGCTCGGCATCCGGTTCCTTGTTGACGTCTGGGTGGTACTTGCGCGCCAGCTGACGATACGCCCGCTTCAACTCCTTGTTATCCGCCGATCGAGAAACCCCAAGCACTTCGTAGTAATCACGTCCGGCGTACGTCACCACACTACGTCGTCTATTCGCGCTCGACTCGCGTCTTCCGTTCGCCATCACCGGCGCAAAGCTCTTCGCCGTCGCCTTCTTGGCGCTCAGCCCCGTCGCCCGCGAGCTCGGAGCGCCCGCCATCATCGTCGTCGCCATCATGCTCGTCTATTCCCGCGGTCGCGTTCACGCGAACGATGACGAACGTCAGTCACGAGGTTTGTACGAAACGATCGCGCGCTCGATGGAGCTCCACCGGCGCGTCGTCGTCGTCGTCGTCGTCGTCGTCGTCGTCGCACGGAATCGAAACTTTACACCCTTGGCGGCTGCGCGGCGCGAGGATAAAGATGACGAAGATTAACCGAAACGACGACGAACCCGTCGCGTTGGCCGACGCGCGAACGAGCACGAAGCGAAACGCGCACGCACCTGCGCGAGTCGTGCGTGTGCCCCGTCGGTAGACGCGTGACGAACGCGCGCGTCGACGTGTGAGACCTGACACAGACTGTCAAAGTCGCAAAAGGAAGGTTCTCGACGCGTGCGAGTGCTGGTGTCGACGTCACGCGTATGTGTATTTAGTATAGAATCGAATGGTACTGGCACTGACACTGACACTGGTACTGGTACTGGCCGAACGAGACAAAGAGACGGAACGGAGACGGTGCGCGTAACGCTAATACAGAGGTTTCTTTTGATTGTTAAAACAAAGGCAATCAGACGCAGTTGAATATGGAAACGGAGGCGTCGGAGGAAACGGCGGCGAGCTTGGAGCCGTCAGAGGAAAATCTGACGCACCAGACGGCGTCGGAGTGGTCCGTCATGGTTTGAGCGCAAGAACGAGAGGAGAGATCCCAAAGCTTAATGGTGGAGTCTGAAGAGCCGGTGACGAGAGATTTACCATCCGGAGAGGCGGTGACGCTGAGAACCCAGCTCTTGTGACCGGCGAGAGACTCCATGAGGGATTTGTTGTGGGCGTCGTAGACGTGAACGTAGCCGTCGTCGCTCGCCGTGTACAACGTCTTACCGTCGGGAGAAAAGGTCAAGTCTCGGACCGGAGAGACGTGGCCGTCCAAGGTGTGGACGCACTTGCCCGTCTTGACGTCGAAGATCGCCACCGTGCCGTCCATCGCACCGCACGCGATGCGCTTACCATCCGGGGAGTACGCGACGCTCTGCACAAAGCGGCTGTTTTTTGGCTTTTCCTCCGTCGTCGCCGGAAGCTCAAACGACTTCTTCTTGCTCCCATCGTTCACGTCGTACAGGTGAACGCTCTGGGACGTTCCACCGGCAATAGCAATCAACGAAGAACCCTCGATCGGGTCAAACTTCACCCCCCACGACTCTCCCGGACCGCTCTCCAATACCAACTTAGTTTCAGAGCTCGCCAAATCCCACACTCGAACCACCCCGTCCAACGCGCTCGCCGCCACGAGACCGCTCGTGGAGACATCCATGGACACCACACCTAGAGTGTGTCCAGTGTACGTGTGTTCAGACGTCAAATTCTCCAGAGAACTCCCCTCACCCGTCCAGGTTTTCACGGATTCATCCAGAGATCCAGTCACCAAGCTCGCGTCGTTTTCACCCGCGAACGCGCACGCCCACACCTCGGCATCGTGCGCGCGAGGCTTGTGACACAGCGGAGAGAGTTTCACCATGACTCTGTAGCCTCGGTCGTCCAATCTTCCGTCGCGGTACCACCCTCGACCGTCTCGCTGTGACGCGTAATGGAGAATCAAATCACTCAGTCAATCAGTCACTCGCGAGAACCTATCGATTATTTGCGCACTGGCGCGAGTGAAACTAACTAATACAAGTGCTATGCGCCGCTAAAAGAAGGTGCATTCGGTGTGTAAATGACGACGAGTGTGACGATAATGTCGGATGTCGGCGACGTCGAACGCTCTACATGAAACGCCAGACGGCTTCTCTGTTGGAGACGTCTGGCGCCGAGTGGACGTGATGGGCGTCGCAGTACACCATGACCTCTTGATTGCGACGAAACTCGGGACGAGCGATGTACTTGGCGTCGAAATCACCCTCGTATGGGTGGTAATTTTCCCATTGGATCACTGAACCCTCGGCGTTGGGCTGAACGAGGGCGTGAGAGAGCTTGACGGCGTGCGTAAAGACGCCGACGCCCGGCGGTAATCCCACATCTTCGTTCGGAACGGAGGATGGGAATCCCAACATGACGGTGAAACGCTCGTATCCGGAATCCTGATGCCAGGAATGCTTTATTTTTTGCTTACCAATGCTCGCGATATCGATGAGGGTTCCGTGGCACGGCTCGCGACAGAGCCCACCGAGAGTCTTGATGAAGGTTTCGCCGTCGAGCGAGACGCCTCGGCGCGCAAAGCACTCCGTCAACGCGGCGTATCCCGTGCGAGACTCAAACCAGTTGACGTGCACCGAGCTCGAGAGCGATCGCATCGCAGCATTTCTCTCCTCGCTCAAACTTTCGTCCGGGACGAAGAGATCGTCTCGCATCGCCCGGCGAATGTCCGTCCGGAATTCAGCGTCGGCGTGAAACGCATCCGCCAATCCGGAACCGGGAAAGAGCTCGTCCAGCGACTTGTGCTCGACAAATTCGACGTTTCTCCCAGAATTCGGTCGTCTCAACCGCTCAGGAACGTCATACACTTCCACATCGTCCCACGCTCTGTACTCCATCGCCGCTGAAGACGCGGTAGACGGCGACGTCGACTCGGTCGCTTTGCTTTGCCTCCTCCAGCCGCCGGCGCTCTGCGCCGCGAAAGGATCCTTCCGCGTCGTCGTCGTCGTCCTCCCGAACGGATCCCTCGACGATGAAGACGCGCGACCTGCGTTCGAATTAAACGGATCCCGCGATCGTCGCGATCGTTCGTCGTCACCGACGCTCGAAAACGGAGAAGATGAGGATGAGGATGACGAAGACGCTGCTCTGGTGCGCGCGGAAACAACTCTTTTCCCATTCGTATTCGCAATCCTATGCATCGTCGTCGTCGACACCCTCGCGCTGGTTCTTCGTCCCGACGTCGACGTCGACGTCGGCCGCATCCGTCCCCTCGTCGACATCGGTCGGACCGCCGCCGAGGTGTGTCGAGTCGAGTCGAATCGATCGCGCTGACGGGCGGAGTGCGTCTCCAGCGCAAAACTTATCCAAAAGAAAACCGACAGTGTTCGACTCCTCTAAACGGACCGTCATGCGCGCCGCCGAGGTTTCGAAAGCCGCCGCGGTTCGGACGATCGAAGCGCGACGATGCCGACCGTGTTCCGTCGTCATCGGCGGCCGGTCGTCGGCGTCTTCGGGCGTCTCGCATCGAGGACGAGGACGGGTGATGGCGCTCGGTCGTCCTCGCGACCAATCTGGTGTGCGCGCGTCGATGACGATGCCGACGGTGAAGCGAGGGAAGGCGACGGTGATGCGAGCGGGTGGGGAAGAGGAGACGCTTCCAGCGAGACCCGCGGTCGGGACCTCGGCACCGGCGTTGAGAGACGAAGACGATGAAAAGGTTGGTGAGGGCGAGGCTTTGGGCGGGAGCGGGAGCGGATCGGGGAAGAGGGGCGCTTTGCCGCCGGGACCGCTGATGCGACCTCCGCTTCGCGTCGCCGCGGGGTTGGCTGGGTTTGGAGCGATTGAATCGACGTATCTGGCGATTCAAAAGTTGACCGGAGGCGAGGTGGCGTGCCCGGTGGGAGGATGTCAGACGGCGCTCAACTCGGGATACGCCGAACTGTTTGGAATACCGCTCTCGGCGTACGGCGCGACGGCGTACGCGTTGGTCGCTGCGTTGGCTTGGTGGGGCGCTGGGATGCAAAACACGCTCGTGGAACAGGGAGACGAGAACAGAGACCGAGACTTGGAGTCATCCTACGCCAAAGCGAGAGTGTTGCTCTTCTTTGCGGCGACGGGATTGGCGGGCGTTTCATCCTACTTGCTCTTCGTGTTAGCCTTCAAGCTCGGCGGTGTTGAGTGCTTGTACTGCCTGACCTCTGCCGCGATCTCTTTGACGTTGTTTGGGGTCGGGTTCTCCGGTTTGAGTTCCAAGGAAAGCGGAAGCTCGCTCCCGCCCGCGATTGCCTTGTACCTTGTCACCGTGTTGACGATGAGCATCGTCTTGACGGAGGGCGATGTCGATAAATCCCAAGGTCTCAAGTTGGCTTACGCGCCGCCGCAAATCGAGCAACAATCCAGTGCTTACTCTCGCGCCCTCGCCAAGCACTTGGCGGACACGGGAGCGAAGATGTACGGCGCGTTTTGGTGCTCTCACTGCATTGAGCAAAAGGAAACGTTTGGAGCTGGGGCTCAAATTCCATACGTGGAGTGCTTCCCAAATGGTTGGGAAAGAGGCACGCCGGTCACGGAAGCCTGCTCCGCGGCCAAGGTGGAGGGTTTCCCGACCTGGGTCATCAATGGCAAAAAGTTAGAAGGGGAACAAACGCTCGAAGAGTTGGCCAAGTTGAGCGGCTTTGAGGGACAAAACGACGCCGCGTCGATGGTCGCCGAGTTGTTTTAAACTGATTCGTAGCGCAGTAAGAGCGCGCTCTCTTTTTTTTATTATACTGAAAAGCCTAATGTACAGTGCACAAAAGTTTGATTTCTATAAAGTATTAGTATGCAGCCCCTTGATCCCGTTCGAGGTTCCTCACCTCGTAATCCCGGTATGCGAAGCGCTTTTTTTTTTTTCATCGACGATTTCACTTGTAGCTCCGGAACGCCGAAGCGTCCTCAGAACGAGTTCCTCGATCGCTCGAGTTTCGAGGCGAGCGTCTTCTCGAATTCACCTCGGATTTTTGCGCATCAGACGATCCAACTCGCGCTTGATGCTTCATTTTGTCTTGCACGGCGGAGCACAACACAGCGGCGTCAAACGCGCTCTCGTTGAGCCCTTCGAGCGTCATAGGGGTCCCGTTGCTCGGATCCTTGCACCGATACGTCAGGTTGAGCGACTTCATCTTCTCCTCCGGTATCCCACACCGGTCTCGAATCTGTCGCATGAAATCCGCCAAGCCTTCCGGTCCCGTTCGCACTTGACACCGAAACGAAATGTTGTTAAACTTGACTATGATATCCCCCTTGATCTCCCCGTGCTCAGTCCCCGCCCCGGCCGTCTCCGGTTCTGGTTCGATTTCTTTACCGTCTTCACTCGTTCTTACTTTTTTCGACGACGACGACGACGTCGCCATCTCCTCGTCGCTCGCCTGCACGACATCCTTAAACAGCGTCGACCTCCAATCCGGCAACCGAGACGCGCAAAACTTGCACATCACCTCTTCGGATTTCCCCGAGCACTGCAACTGCCATCTCGCCATGCACTTCGCGTGCGCCCATCGCGGGCACGCACACGGATGGTAGAGCTACGCGTCGCGTAAGAAATATCATCGCGATGAATGCAACCGTCAGTCGTCTCGTCTCGTCATCATCATCAATCACAGTCTCTCATCTCAGTCTTTAAAAAAAAACGCGGCAAAATCGACGCGTTTTGAGCGGGATATTTTTGATTTTCCCACGTGGACGATGCCTTTTTTTGAAAAAAAGTTCAAACACGGGACACGTGTGTGTGTGTGATTTTTGAGTCGTAAACGGTCAAAAATAGACACCCACACGTCCAACCGAGACCCGAAACCGAAACGCGGACGCCGCGCGTGCCCTCTCGGCGCGGAGTGATGAATGATCTGTTTGACTCGTTGATTTCCGTTCGGTTCCGTCCCGGCCCCGACGCGAGAGGCGTCGTCGTCTTCCCCGTCGGGTTCGCGCGTCTCGGTCGTCGTCTTCTCCGTCGTCGTTCGCGTCGGGCGTTCGCGTCGGGCGTTCACGTACCTCTCGTCCCGCGGTATCGCCGTCGAGGCAAATCCAACACTGGTCGTCTGCGCGAGACCCGCGTGCGCGCGTGCGTGCGTGCGTCAGTCTCGAGTACGACGAGTCATGATTCGAGATTTGAGAAGACACAAAAAGAAAAACGACGCGGATATCAAATCAATCAATCAATCATCAGTCAATAATCATCCAAACGTACCGTCCGCGTGTCGCGGCGTCGACGCCTCCGCCCCCGCGCCTCGGTCCGCGAACAGAACGTCCCCCGCCTCGTCCTCGTCCTCGTCCAACATCTCCGCGTCGCCCCGTTCGCTCGCGTCGGTCGTCCCCCGGGTCGTCATCCCCGGGCGGTTCCCGGACCCGCGAAAATGGTTCCCGTGGCCCCTCCAATCGTCATCCACGGATGTCGTCGCGAACGGTCCGCCCTTCCCCGGCGATCCCGCGTTGGACCCACCGCGCGGGGGCTTTTCCCCGGCCGAAGCCGAAGTCGTCGTCGTCGTCGTCGTCGTCGTCGTTTCCGCTCCTCGCACGCGTCCGCCCATCTTCGAATCTCTCCCGCGGTTCGTTGGAGCGAAGAAGACGAGAAGAAGAAGCGCGCACTGCGGGGGCGGGCGAACTGAGATGATCCCTTCTTCCCTCACGCTCGGCACTAAACCCTAAGCTAAACCCTAGCTTTTCGGTGCGACGAAAAACGGGTCAGTCTGAAACTTGCTACAACAAAGTCTGAAACCTGCTACAAGTTGTAGCAAGTTTCAGACTCGACGAGAGAAAATCCTAGAATCGACGTAGCGTCGTCGCTACGCGCTTAAACGACCCGGCGACGGTGGAGCCATTGACGAGATGATTTTCCGCACATCCACGGCGAATTTCACCGCGTCTCGAGGACTGTGGCGACGCGCAAGGCGACGCGAGAAATCTGAAACGCGCTACAACTTGTAGCAAGTTTCAGACTTTCTGCACGAAAATTGTCTGAAACTTGCTACGAGTGTCGTGGCGTAGCAAGAATTGGCTGAAAGTTCAGGGAGGAAAAATGTATACATCGCCGGTTGGGAGTTCCTTATCGACGGTTCAGAGACTCGTCGTGCGTGTAGGGACTCTCCCAACCGGCGATATATAAATTTTTCCTCTCTGAACCGGCGATACATACATTTTCCCTCTCTGAAAGTTCAGTCAGACCCTCGTGGCGAAAAAACGTGCGTGCGTTTTCCTTTGGACGGAGGAGAACGACCGACCGACCGACCGACCGAGCGCGACGCCCCGTATTGTGGAGTCCAACATTTCTTGAGTGGTGACTCGTCGTCGTTACATTTTTAGGCACCCACCCGCGCGCGCGCGCACCCGCGCCCTCAGTCGTGGACGCGAGGGCGACCGAGGAGGAGGAGGAAGGAAGGATGACGACGACGACGACGACGGATCGGGATCGGGATCCGGATCCGAGCGCCGGGGCGTGGTTCGGCGTGGGAGGCGGGCGACGGGCGAGCGAAGCGGTCGAGGGCGGCGACGACGGGGACCGAGACCGCGTTGACTGCGAGGAGTGGGAGGAGGAGGAGGAGGACGACGATGACGACGAGGAGGCGCGCGCCGACGGACGGGGGAACGGGTCGTGGGACGGAGTCATCGGACGAGTGAAGGTACCGCGGATGACGACGGTGAGAGCGCGGAAAGCGCTGTACGGGGAAGAAAACGGTGGGGGCGTTGGGCGCGTCGACGGCGCTTCTCGGGAGGAGAGGAGGAGAATGGAAAACGCGCAGAGACGATTCGAGAGCGGGGAATGTAGAGGAATTAGGTACGCGTACCACGACGGGAAGGAACGATCGAGCGTGGGGGTGAAGAGGGAACGCGGTGATGGTGAGGACGCGCCGCGAGGGGACTCCGTGCGTTCGATGGCGACGCAGCAGAAGAAGGCGTCTTCAGAGAGCGTTTCGCCCGAGTCGACGTCCAAGCCGCCGTCGAGACTCTGCGAGCTTCGGCTTCAGAACAAGACTGGACCGATAAATGACGTGACGACGATGCCGACGATGTATGCGGTGTTGGATCAAGGCGTGACTCCGGAGAAGCTCTTGCAAGGGGGGGACGCCGAGCAATGGAAACAGTTTGGGAAGCAAGGCGCCATGGTGCTCAAATTGCAAGACGCGTGGGACATTCTCGACGGTACGAGCACGCTCTGCGACCTGAGCTGGATCGGCACGAAGAAGCTCAAACTTCGTACACTCGGTCCTGATTACCAGTATCTGCGACAAAATTTGCCCAATCCCGTCACCGGCGTGCTCGAACCCTTTGGCACGGTGCACGACGCCGCCGACGACACGGAAATTGGCGCATTTGTCGAGGACTTCCAGGAACAATGTCGCGCGCACGCGGAGCAATTTAGATTGATGGGCGTCGATGCGCGAGAGAGTTGGTTCTTGCAGCAAGTTTACGCCGGATTTCCCTTGCAGTTTCCCTATCTCCAGGGGATCGCACTCGAGGCGCTGTTGAAGAACGTTCGAAACGTGGAAAATACGCCCACAGAAAACCATCCATGGGATCCACGCTTCCTGGGCGAGCGCCCACCGAGTCTTCTTCGGCGATTGCTTCAATTGTGCGAAGTTTCAAGCCAGCGCGGGGTGAAAAACGGCGTGATGTCCGACGCCGTCCCTTCCGACGTGAAGAAAGTCGAACCAGAGGAGGAAAGACGAGAAGAGTCGCAACGAGCGGGGGCGCGCGTGCACCATTTGGATCCCGGAGCCGCCCAGAGACGCGTCGAGCGGCGTGAGAAGAAGAAAAAAGGCGAACGTCACACGTCAGCCGGACGAGTCATCCAAGCTGCTTCGATTGTCGAGAGCGTCGAGAGCGCGAGCGCGAGTCGTCTTTGGGGAGTCGGCATCGTGAGTCCGTGGCTGTATTACATGGGCGTGGGATCGATTTTCCCTTTACACTTCGAAGACTACGCCTTTGGCTCGGCAAATGTCATCATAGCTCCTCCTGATGCTCAAGCATGGGTTGTGTGGTACAGTATTCCACGAAGTGACTTGTACGCTCTGCATAAATACCTTCAAGATACGCTCGGCTCGGAGTACTCGCTCGACGTTCTCGAGATGCGTAAACTCTGGCTAGATCCCATGCGCATACAGGAGTGGAACAAGTCGAGCCGTACGGCAAAGAAACACCCCATCCGTGTGTACAGGCACGTCCAAGGACCAGGGGATTACGTTATTACAGACTACGGTTCAGTACACTGGGGCGTCAACCTGGGTCACGGCTGGAAAGCCGCGGTGAATTTTGCGTACATGGACTGGAAGCCCGCTGCCGAAGAGGTGGACAAAGTTTACAGTACCCTGGAAGAAGAAAGGCTCGAAAAGCGCCATCACCGGTGCTGCCCTCAGTTTGCGCATCACGCTGATTTGTTCTCGGAACAAAATATTCTGAGCAAGTTCCAGTCTGCGCCAAACACTCCCGCCGCGCCGTAGTCTCTAGATGGACGCGCATAACATTTGTAAAACGATTACCTAGTACTGTACGATTATTTCATCTTTCTTTACGACGATTTTAGAGAAGGAAATCCCGCTTTTGAATAATCACGAGTGCTGCATTCTTCAGCTGGACGTTCTGATGGGCCCACGTCACGACGCGTTCACGTAGATCGAGCTTGCGCAATCGTCTCGGGGTGATGCGGATTAAACACGGAGACTGGCGTGTAATCCACATCGTATCCCTCACCCTTCAGCTTGGCAACGAAAAACTCTGGGAATTCCCGTTCAATATCTGTGCGCGTGTCAGGTACTTGGACCGGTTTATCCGAAAGGTAAAGAGGCTCTCTAAAGGAGATGTTCAACCAGGGTGTCGGATCAAGTCTACCATCGAGCATTGTGCGCAAAACTTGTTGCCAAGAGCCTCTGCCAAGAGTCAAATCAATCTCATCGCGGACCATTTGCGCCATCACTATGCGTTTATGCCCCTTTACTGTGCTCAGATCAATCCAGTTCGCGTCTTCAGCTTCAGCGATAATCTTCAGCCAGTGTTTAATGTGCTGTATTCCTTCAATCTTTGCGAGTCGTTCTTCGATGCGCCGGGATGCTAGCAGAGCACTTGCGTGGGGGTCTCTCGCTCTTTTGACGGATGAAAGCCGAATGTCAATCTCTATGTGCTCTTTAGTAAGGCCTTGTTCGTGTCTCCACCATCCACGGGGGATGAAGAGAAGGTCTCCCGGTTCTAATATGTAACTGACTCCTCGAACGGCGTTGAACGCGGGTGTCTGGCCGTAGTCGACATCGTCGAAGTCAACCATGCTGTAGCCATCGTAAGGGTGGGCAACGGGATACGGATACATTCCTTTAAAGGAACACGCGGGAGGTATCAGCAATACGCGGCGTCGTCCGTTCACCTGGAGCTGTATCGAGTCATCTAGAATGTATCGAGCGGGTTGCAATCCGTCTCGATGCCCGGCGATGAGTCGAACAGACTCCACTCCGTCGCATCTCTGCGAACGAATAAACGAATCCAACCACTTCCATTTGATTCCCTGCTGAATAGACCTCACCAAGCCTTCTGAGCATCTTCCATCGAATCGTTTTGTGGACGGCACAAAGGATTCCGAACTCTTTGCTGACGCAGAACCGTCTAGGAGCTTGGCGTCAAACAAGATAGACTTTTCTCTCCAGGTCTGCGCGCACTGGACGAAATCTTTAAATTTACACTGCATCTTCTCAACTTGGGGTTCACGAACGTGATAGTAAGACCCATGACTATTTTTATCGTCGTCACAAACCATGAATTTGTGTTCTCTCGAAGGACAAACGTAGCATTCCCACACGCCTTCTCCTGCCATTTCGGCGAGTCGTTTGAAATCCCACTCTTGCTCCAAACCCGGGTCCCGATCAGCGGCATATCTCGAGCTCACATCACCGAGCACCCCGGTGCGACTCATAACGACGGGTTCGTTCCGCATCGCCCGTTCCATCGCTTCGTTCACCTCGCGCACCGTCATCGTTCGAAAATCTCTCGGTCTGGATTCGTCCGCTCCCAAAGTCACGCTCGCCGGAAACCGCGGCGGCGGGTCCTCGTCCCGGGCTCCTCCCAAGACATCCTCCCCTTTCTCCGCTAAATCTAACCTGAACACTTCGGCACTCACGAGCGCCGTCGACGCTCTCTCCGCCGACTCACCCGTCGCCCTGGACTGTCTCGCCCTGACCAATCCGGCGCCGAAGCGTCCTCCATCCACCTCTGCCCGAGTCTTCCCTCTCGTCGCAGTCGTCATCGTCATCGGTTCCCTCTCGAGCGCGCTCGTCTTCGCCCTCGCGATCCGCCGCGCGACGCACCTTTTCGTCCGTTCAACCCTCTTCTACCCGACACTTAAACGTTTCCAATCCAACCGACCGACCGAGCGCGGGGTCGGGCGCGGAGACGTGACGTGTCGCGTCTCTCTCCCTCGTCTCTCCCTCGTCGTCCGTTACTCTCGAGAGTAACGCACGCGCGCTGCTCGGTTCGATTTCCCGATTTCGTGGGTGGGTCGACTGATTAGGGTTGTATATAAACCCTAACCAATTAACAATACATTGTTAAATTATATAGGTTAACAAAGACCTCATTGTGGGTAAAAATGACTTGTTTTTGTTTTCAAAACCAACTTTTCCGAGCGCGCGCGCGCCTAACGAACCGAAAACCGAGTCGTCGTCGTCGTCGTCGTCGTCGTCGTCGTCGCAACGGGAGACGCCGACCCGCCGGAGGACGCGAGAATCGAGGCGAGGGGAGAGGAGATCCGGAGACTGACCCAGAGACGGATCGGGGCGAAGGATGCGCCGAACCGGTCGAGAGGTCGGTCGATGCGTGACGAGGACGGTGTCGAGACTGAGGGGTACGGGACTCGTCCTCGAGGATTGCCTCGGAGGTTGGGATCGCTCGGCGAGGGTCTGGGGCGGTTTCGGCCCCGCGGTTGGGTGGGGAAGGAGTTTTAGAACGGTCTCCGGGCTCTACGGTCTCGATGGGCTCCATGAACCGAGGGATTTTGATCGGTTGGCGAAAGAGGTGGCGGAGCGGTGCGACGAGTTGGCACAAAGGCTGAAAGCGACGCCACCGAGCGCTCGCTCTGTGTACGCGTTGGACGAGATATCGAACGAGATTTGCTCAGTAGTAGATGTGGCAGAGGTGTGTAGACACACGCACCCGTCGAAGGAGTACGTGCAAGCGGCTGAGCGTGCCTACGTGCGGTTGCAAGACTATGTCGCCTCGCTCAACGCCGACGAAGGACTGTACGACGCCCTCAGCGAGGCTCGACGAGTCGACGGGAAAAGTCTCAGCCAAGAAGGGGCAAGGGTGGCGCTCACCTTGCAAGAAGACTTCGAAAGAGGTGGTATACACCTTCAAGGTGCCGAGAAGAAGGCGTTTGAATCCCGACTCTCTAGGAGTCTGGAGCTCGGTATGGAGTTTCAACGAAATTTGGTTAGGCCAGAGTATTTCAGCGAAGTCGAACTCGATGAGCCCGTCGTAGCGTCCCTTCCGAGAGACCTGAGGATGGATTTCCGAAATAACGACATCACAACGCAAAAGTGGCGTGGTATCATCGATCCTTCTACGTCGACGAGCATGCTTCGTTGTGTCGCGGATTCGCCTTCTAGACGAGAAATCTTTGTTGCGGCGAACACGGGACCTGAACCAAACAAGGTAGTGTTGTCTAGCTTAATCAACGCTCGCAGGGACGTGGCTGAGTCACTTGGCTTCAAAACGTATGCACAGTTTGCGTCTGCTCCCCTTCTAGCGAAGACTCCCAAAGCTGTGAAAGAGTTCCTACTCACTCTGTCGGAGGATTTGAAACAAACTGCTGCAGAGCAATACGAAACGTTACGACGTTATTCGCCACATTTTGGGCGCATACCGAGTTGGGATAAAGCGTTCGCAATGTCCCAGGCCCGTGGCTACGAGTGTAACCTCAATTCGGCGGTGCTCTCTCAATATTTCCCTCTAGATACCGTCGTTGCTGGGATTGGAGAACTGCTCTCTCGTGTTCTCGGGTTGCACATAGAGTTTCAAGATTTATTGCCAGGAGAGGGATGGACAAGTGATTTAAAAAAGCTCATCGTGAAGAATGAGGATGGGGAGATGCGAGGTACAATTTATTTGGATCTCGTGCCGCGTCCAGGTAAGTTTAATCACGCCGCGCACTTTGTCATTCGATGCAGCAGAATGCTATCCGCGACGGAGAGACAACACCCGTCCGTAGCGCTGGTGTGTAATTTTCCACCAAGTTCTGGCTCAAACCGTACTTTGTTGAGTCATGGAGAGGTTGAAACTCTGCTACATGAGTTCGGTCACGCTATGCATTCAGTTCTCTCTGATACAGAGTTTCAGCACTTGTCCGGTACCCGGGCTCCGATGGACATTGTTGAGGTGCCAAGTCACGTGTTTGAACACTTTGCGTGGGATCCGAGTGCTTTGAAGCTCCTTGGACGACATCACAGCACCGGTGATCATATTCCAGATGATCTCATCTCAGCTCTGCGAAAATCAAAGGAGATTTTCAGCGCGCTGGAACTTCAGCAACAGCTTGTTTTTGCGCTGACGGATCTTGAGCTCCACAATCAGCAACGCGATCTCTCAGCAAAAGCGATCGCTGATCTCGCAGCTTCGATACAAAACGAGCACTGCATGTTTGAAACAGTTCCTAATACGAATTGGGAGCTTCGTTTCGGACACTTTGTTGGTTATGGAGCGACATACTACTCCTATCTTTTTGCTGATATCTTGGCAGAGAGTATTTGGAAGCGTCATTTTGCTGGTGATTCTCTCGCTTTTGGAGCCGGTAAGGTACTTCGAGATAAGTTATTGAGACACGGAGGGTCAAAGGACCCTGAAAAACTTGTGAGAGGGGTTCTAGGGGACGATTCATTGACTGAAGTCGGTGGTGGATTCAGACCTACGAGATTCTTATGACACAAAACTAGCGTAGAAAAACAAATAGAGATCATAGCACATGTTTAATGATTAGTCAAACGTAATTTTAGTCGCTTTCACGGACATATCAACCTCCTTGAAGTGCGCCCCGTAGAGCTTGCTCTCTTTCTTCTTCACGTGAGTGCCAAACTTCGTAAGATCATCAGGGACTTCTGCCCCAGCTTTGCGAAGCACATTCACAAGTTCGCCAGCGCGCGCCTTGTCATGAACGGTAAAGAACGTGTGAGCTAGACCAGTGGCTCCCGCACGACCGGTACGACCGATGCGATGAACATAATCTTCAGTAGTAAGGGGAAAGGTGTAGTTGATGACGTACTCGACACCTTTAATGTCAAGACCGCGAGCCGCAACGTCTGTTGCGATGAGGATGCGCTTGGCACCATTCTTGAAGGCTTCCACGGACTTCTCACGATCGAATTGCGACATATCTCCGTGTATACACACAGCAGGCCACTCACGACACAGCCTTTGATGCAAGTTTGCACACTCTTTCTTGTACAAAGCGAAAATTAGAGTTCGCGGAACCTCCTTTGATCCGTCGAGGTACTGCTTCATGATGCGAGCCAAGTGCCTATCCTTATCCTGAGGCTCCACAACTTCGACGACTTGAGTGATGCTTTGGGAAGCCTTCAAACCTTCAGCTCCAATGCGCACTTTAACAGGTTCATGCATGAATTCTGCAGCCAAGCTCTGCACGCTCTGCGGCCACGTAGCAGAAAACATCACTGTCTGACGATCTGCTCGAGTGGCTCCAGCAATTGCTCTGATTTCAGGCTCAAAGCCCAAATCAAGCATTCGATCGGCTTCATCGAGGACTAGCATGGTGACACGATCAAGTTTGATGACACCTTCGTCCATGAAATCGCGAAGTCGACCAGGAGTGGCCACGATGATGGCTGCTCCTCCACCAGCCTTCATCGCCGCTTTCTGTTCGTACTTCGGCGAACCTCCGTAAACGCACACGCATCTGACGCCTGAAGCTTCTCCAGCGTCATCGAAAACCTTCGCAGTTTGTTGAGCGAGTTCGCGAGTAGGCGCTAGCACCAAGCAAATTGGCTGGCCTGGTTTACATGCAGGTTGGGAGTGAATTTGAGTAAGCGCCGGCATACCGAATGCCAACGTTTTCCCCGAACCAGTCGCTGCGATTCCCACCATGTCATAGCCGCTCATAATGATGGGCCACGACTGAGACTGAATAGGAGAAGGCTTTTGAAACTGCGCCGTCACTTTGAGGAGTTGTTTTGAGAATCCGGCGTCTGCAAAGGTACCGACGGGCGCCAAGTCGCCCCTCAAGCCATCCACTTGCGTGATGGAAAGCTTTTCTCGCTCTACCGCCACATCTTTAGAAGACATCGACGCCAAATGAGACGGAGCTTCATAGAAAACTCTCTTGTAACTCTCTGATCGAGCAGCCAAGTCTTTATCGCCGACGTTTGCCATGCCAAAGCTCGCGGTACCCGGAGAACCACTCTGTTGCTTCACTTTCTTCACTGCATCCTTCTCTTCGTGGCTGTCTCTCGATCGCTTCTCCTTCTTCTCCTTCTTCCCCGTGGAGAGAACTTTCCCTCAACGAGCTCAAGAAAATTTGAGTAAAGTGCACAAAATACCTTTCAGAGGAATTACTTGATGTAGATACCGCTGCTTTTCCCAAAATTCTGAGGATTTCGGCAAATTTTGGGTACAAATCTTGATTTTGGAAGTGCTGTAAACGAGGCGGCTGACGGGGCAGTGAATCAGCTGTCTCTAAAGCTGGACTGATGTTGATCAGTCTGATCCCGAGCGCAGTACTTGCGACAAGATTGTTATTTTGAATGAACAAGCTCTCGAGTATCGTAGAGCATAATGTTCGCCGCGAGCCCGGGCTGACCAACAGTACTTCCTTCACACGACAGGGCCCAGCTAATTTGAGCGAGACCAGAAGACGCTGAAGGTGTACTGCAGCCTCGTCTTGCGTGCTTCGCAGCGTATCTGCGATTAGCGAAAATTCTCTTCTGATGATATGTTCCAAATCACCTTCGAAAATCAACCCGGAAGTGTCCAAGATACTAAGATTGTTCTTCACTGGCTCCGAAACTTGAGACCAGCTGTCTCCTGCAAATGTTAACAAGCACTCGAGTAAGCAGCGCCGAACGTTTTCACCCAAGGTCCGAGAGCAATGCCGCATGATATTATACGCAGCTTCTCCGAGTGCCAATTTCGCTGAGACGCGCCTACTGCGCAGAAAAGTGGGAAATGTAGCCAGAAGTGCAGTTTCAACTTTGTCGCATGTGTCCCTCAGCCAACTTGAGTTTCTTTGCACCGTGAAATCTTTCCTTGAGTTTTCTACACCAACTGCAGTCGTGCTTATATTTTGTGCATTTTCAGCTTCACACTTTGACATCAAAATGAGCTCGTCTAACATGTCCTCTAGCGTAGCTTTTTCACTGCCTGTATTAACTTTGTTGAGCTCATCGACGTAAAGACGATCACTTAGAACGCAAGAAAGAATGGAAGCCATGCACTTTAGCGCGTGTTCTACTCCGTCTACCCCCGCTCCACCGGGGCCTGCACCAAGATTCGGCTGCATACCGCTCGCCGTTGCAAAAACTTTCACAAGACCAGATACGATTCCGGGAAGAAAGAAGGCGAGTGTGTCGGCGTCGTCAATAAATTTGACGAGGTAGTTAAGCGCACCCAGTGCGCTCGAACGCAAGGATTTGCTTCCGACAGATCCCGCACGTGCCTCTTCGTGAGCGATTGACAGCAGAGTAGAAACAGTGAACCCAATCATCGGCACCACCTCTTTTCGATGAAATGCAGCGTTTGGTGTGACTGAACTCGTGCATAGAGAGTTTAGAGCCAACAAAGCCTCTGAACACAAGCTCTCATAAGCTCCTTTTCTCGGTAATGATAAGGCTCCAGCGAGAGAACTGAAAACTCGAACGTTAGTTTCAGCGTCCTGCGATCCTCCAGTTTTCTGCATCGCCTCGCTCAAAACTTGCAGCGCACTCTCGATAACCAACCGCCGCCGCGCGACATCCTTTGCAGACGTATCCGCTGCATCTTCGCGGCGTTCTACGTCGAGATCAGCGCTGAGGCGATTGCAATGAACTCGTAGAACCTCGAGACAGGGGAACGCCCAACGTTCGAAAACGACAGGAGGATTTTTGGCGGTACTCTCGCTTGACAGAGTTTTGCGTAGTTCACCCAACGCTGAGAGCACTTCTTCCAAGCCACTCGCGTCGCCCTGTGTGCGCGCGAGAATCGATATCACGCGCACCGCCGCTGGCTGCAATCCATTCCTACCATCAGAGCTCATCATCGTACTCTCGATCAACGCCCTCTAGCCGCGTCCACCGTCGAAGGTTGCGCGAGCCTCTGGTAGTCACGGAATCTATCAACACATTCACGTCCCGTCCTTCGTCACTGAACCCGTCCACGCCACGGATGCGAGTCAATCGATGATTTGCAAATCCATCGCGGCTTCACCTGCGCCGTCAATCGCGTCCTTTACCGCGCGCTCGCCTGTGTGGAAGACCGCTCGGAGGAGGTTGGCGAGCACGGAAGAGTGGATTTTGAG
>JACLAB010015665.1_pt1 | contig 38897 bp, 23 predicted proteins | sample 8027921 | NCBI WGS metagenome assembly JACLAB01 (sample SAMN15725117, study PRJNA655200) | protist metagenome | isolation source: fluorescence activated cell sorting (FACS) single amplified genomes of... | place: USA: West Boothbay Harbor, Gulf of Maine | collected 2000-07-19 | reverse complement strand
GACGAAGTCGTCGCACGGGGCGTTGCAGAGACACGTGAACGCGCAGAAACCACCGAGGGAGGGGCACGGTGGTGGTCACGGTGGGCGTGGCTCTGGTGGACGCGGTGGGCGCGCGTCGTCGTCGTCGTCGTCGTCGTCGTCGTCGTCGTCGCACGCGGATAGGGGCGGACGAGGAAACCAACATCAACAACAGATGCGGCCGGGTGAGCGCATCGTTCGAGCGATGGAATCGATAGAAGCCCCGGTTGATGGCGCGGATAAGATTGCGTGGGATGTTGTCGGTGATGCGGTGAACCCGTCGGGTGGGTCGTTCAAGTTTACGACGTCGACGCTCAACTTTGCGATTAAAGAACTCGGCGAGCGCGGAAGCTTTGATCGAGCGTACGCGTTGTACCTGTGGATGTCGAGAAAGCGCGGTCGGTTTACGCCGAACGAGTTCACCTACGTCGCCCTCGCGGGTGCTGCGAGGACGTTATCGCAGACGCGCACGGTGCAGACGCTGTGGAGCCGCGCCGTTCAGGATAAGGATGAGGAGATGCTGTGCAACGAAATCGCATCCGCCGTAATCGCGGCGCTCAATCGAGTGAGCGATTGGAGCGGGGCGTATCGAGTGTTTCGCGACATGGGCGCGTCGAGTAAGCGCAGAAATCTGTACACGTACACCGCCGTACTCACGGCTTTGAGAGACGAAGGACGCGCGGATGAGTCTCTGGCGGTGTTGAACGAAATGCAAGGAGAACCAGGGGTGCAACCGACGAGTTTAGCCTTTGCGCTGACGCTCACCTCGTTTGACAACGCGAGAAGGTGGATCGAGGGTAACGCGCTGGCGAAGCGAATCAAGCGCTACGACGTGCGACCGGACACGACGCTCATGCACGCTATTATCACCATGGCGGGACGAGCCGGAGATATGGCGCACGCGAATGACGTCTTCAACGCGATGAGAAACTCGACGATGATTGTGAGCACGTACACCTTCAACGCGCTATTAGGTGGGTACGCGAGGTACGGTGACTGGGACGGTTGCATCGAGGTGTACGATGAGATGAAACGTTCGAAACTTCAGCCGGATTCTTACACGTTTACGCAACTCATATCCGCCGCCGAACGGAGCGGTGAATACGTCGCTGCTGATGGAGTTTGGACAGAGATGCTCAACAAGCGCATCATTCCGCACACCGTCATGTGCGGGGCGTACATTCACTGCTTGGGCTGTCAAGGGAGAGACCTCGAGGCGGAGGCTGTGATGGAACAAATGCGCGACCGTTGGGATGTTCCTAGAAATGCCGCCGTGTATAACGCGCTCATCGGAGCGCACGTTCGTAGCGGTGAAGTCACTCGCGCGCTCGGAGTCTTTGAAGATATGCAAAGCGTCGACGGTTTGATGCCGACTGAGATTACCTTTGCCGTTCTCATCAGAGCTTGCCAAGAGAGCGCGTTGACGAAGCGCGCGGCGGGACTTGAGGACATGCGAGACGCGCTCGCCGCAGCGGGTCAGCTCGTGCAGGATTTATCCGGCGCTTCGACGCTCGCTTAGAGATTAAACGCACTGTATGTAAGAGAAATTGAATATCATTGTTTACAACGCCGCTTTCGGCGGTTCTTCGCACTGTGTCACCAAGTCCTCCAACGCCGCGACGCGCATTTTAAGCGCACGTAGGGTGCATTCGAGCACATGAATCTGTCTTTCGTCTTCGTCTTCGTCGTCGCCGCCCGGTGGGCCGTGCCTGAATCTGCGCCGAGGAGCCCTCTTGTTGCGCTCGGCCAATTCGTCGCGCGCGATTCTCCTATTCTGCGCCGACGCCGTGAGTTTGAGATGACCGACGTCCGAGATGAGTCTCTCCGAGAGAGGTGCACACGGTGGATTTTCGAGGGCAAATTTCAACGCTCGCAGCGCCGCTCTGGCGTTCGAGTGACGCCTGTCGTATGAGAAATCGTACTCATCAAATGTATCACCCAGGCACTCGTCATCTTCGGTGAGCTCAGTCATGAATGTTGCCGTCGTTCGCGCGACGGCGCAGTCGTCATCGCTCGCCTCTGAATCCTCTTCTAGACGCCTCGTCGATTCGAAGAGCGGTAGAAACTGAGGGGGTATCCTATCTCGCACGGCGTCGCGGGACATTTGTGTCTCTTTGCACCTCGGCTCGGCTATTTATGGCTGTCGTCTGATTTTTATGTTACACAACAATCTTATGGAGTCAATGCGGACTAGTTTTCCTTGCCTTGCTTTGCGGTGTTTGCTCGGCGTTTGGACGCCGCTTCCGCCAACGCGTTGGGCGCGTCGGGTCGAGTGTTGTCCTCCTTTTCTTTCAGCGCAGGGACTGTTCGCGTCACTGTACTGTGCCCATCGACAAACTTGGTTCTCATAATGACGTTTGCGTTGTTGAACATGCCCTCCTTCAACGAAACGACGAGGAACTGAGAGAATGGGAAGTGTTGTTTGATCATTCGGCCGATGTTTTGGGTGTGCGAAAGATCGAGCGCCGCGTCAACCTCATCAAGAATGTAAATCGGCGCCGGTTTGAAGAGCAACAACGCGAGAATCAACGAGAGGGCGAGCAACGAACGCTGACCACCGGAGAGCTCAGTGAGCGATTCCTTCCACACCTCGCCAAAAGCCACCTTGACTTCGAGACCGTCGAGCACGGTGCAACCCTCTGGGGGCTCGAGCTTGGCGGACGTACCCGGCAACAAGGTGGAGAAAATGGAACCGAAATCCTTCGTCACCTTCTCCCACGTCAGTTGCAAAGCCTCACGCTTCTTCTCATCCAACTCGGAAATAACCTTCTGAATCTTGGATCTGTCGTTGAGCACAATGCGGCGTTTCTCCTGCAGTTCCTTGAACTCAGCCTCAGCCTTGTCGAACATGGCGATGACCTTTTTGTTCACGCGTTTGCCAAGCGTCGCTTGCGCCTCTTCGCATTCAGCTAACTCGGCTTGCGCCTCGGCGGGAGAGCGCTTCTTGAAGTCGTAATCACCGCCCGGTTGGCCAAATAACGCGCACTCGCTCGCAATCCACTGGTGCTCCTTTTGAAGGTTATCGAGGTGGACGTGCGCATCCTCCGCCTCCTTCTCGAGGCGAGTAATTTTGTGCTCGAGCTTCTTCATCTCCACGCCTTGATCCATGGCGACAGCCTCGAGCTTGGACTTGCGCTTGAGCAAGTTGGAGATTTCCTTGTCGCACGCCGCGACTCGCGAGCGTCGTTCTTCGAGTTCGGCGGCGACTACGTCGTGCTCTTCACGCTTCTTGGCGACATCCTTCTCCATCGCCTCGGCCTCGGCTTGAAGCTCACCGATCGCAACGTCGAGCGTCGCGATTTGTTCATCGACACCGGCACGTTCAGCCACGGCGGCTTCCTTTTCGACGCGAGCATTTGTGACGAATTCTTCCTTCTCCTTGATTTGCGCGCGTGCCTTGTTGACTGCGTTTCTCGCCTCCTTCAACGCCGCTTCGGCTTCCTTCAGACGAGAGTCGCGCTCCTTTTCGAAATCTTTAATCTCCTTCTCGAGCGTCTTTGCCAACTTCTCAGCCTCAGCCTTCTTTTCCTTGGCTCGCTCAGTCGTCGTCTGGGCGTCGACAAGTTCTTGCTCAAACTTGCGAACCTTCTCCGCGAGTTGATGCACCTCGGAACCGCTCACTTTTTCCTTCAACAATCCGAGCGCGTGCTCTTGACGATCCAATTCATCCTCCAACTTTTGTGCCTCTTTGGCTTCCTTGGCAGCGTTTTTGGACGCCTCCTTGGCAGCCTTGAGTTCAGCTTCAGCCGTGGCGAGGGCGTCCTCCGCCTTGTGCAAGGCGTGTAATTTCGTGAGAACGCTGTAACCGCCGCCGCGAGAGCCGCCAGTCAACAAACCGCTCGGGTTGACCAAATCACCCTCGACGGTGACGCAGTTGAGGTAGACTTGTTTGTCGTACGCGACAGTCTTGGCTGTGGCTGCGTCCTTACACACGAAAGCCTTACCGAAGACGTACTTCATGACGTTCTGGATGTCATCGTCGCACGTCACAAAGCTCAACGCGAGCTCGGCATCTCCGTTGCTGGCTCTCTTTGCTGCTTCAATTTGGTTGTCAGACGCGATTCGCGAATCGATCTTGTTCAGTGGAAGAATCGTGACTCGCTTTTGGAGCTGACCCTTGGATAGAAGCGCCTTGCCGGTGACGTCGGTATCGACGACGACTTGATACAGCTTACCGCCCGCCAACACTTCAAGGGCAGTCGCCATCGCCGGATTCTTCACCTGAAGAAGCTTGGCGACGACACCCTTGACGCGGTTGCGGTCAAACTTGGCTTCGGGATCGCGGAACTTAAAGTCGAGTTGACTGAGCTTGGAGTTCAACACGTCCACCTCTTGCTGAAGGTCTTGAACTTTGCTGTGCGCCTTGTCGCACGCAACCTCAAGTTCGCGAGCCTTTTCGATGTTGCAACCGCCAAAGCTGGCGAGGTTGGCGCGAGCCGTCTCTACCGCAGATTCTGCCGCTTTGAGCTCCTTGGTGAGCTTGTCGCCCTCCTTTTCCTTGGCGCTCAGGGACTTCTTCGCCGTGATGAGTTCCTTTTCAACGTGCTTAATCTTAAGCGCCGCAGACTTGACTTCCGCGTCGCACGAAGACTGCGCCGAGACGGCGTCAGCCAACTGCGCTTGCAACGATTTGTCGGCGCCGGTGCCCTTTCCAGATTGAACTCCCTGGAGGGTACGCTCGGCCATATCGGCGGCGGCCACCTTCTCGGCTAACGCAGCCTCTTCCGCGGCAGCCTCAGCCTCGAGCGCGGCCACCTTCTCGGCGCGCTTGGCCTCAGCCGCCTCCATGTCGCTGGCAACCTTGAGAAGCTTTTCCTTGGCCTTTTGCTCGCTCTTCACCTCGCTCTGCTTATTCTTGAGCGCCGTCGTCTCCTTGACCAAGTTTTTGGACAACTCATCCGTGCGGGCGATGAGCTCCTTCATCTCACCTCCCATGCGTTCCTCCTTTTCCGCTTGCAAGCGTTGCGTGTGGAGCTCGATTTCGTTAGCCTCGCGGTTGGCGTCGTCAATGGCGGTACGGCAATCCGCAATTTGCTCTTCAATGTTGGACGTCCCGGCGTTCGCATCTTCGACCGCCTCTTGCGCCTTGACGAAATCGTACGCGACGCAAAATCGTCGCAGACGTTCGAGATTATCATTCGCCGCCGCCCACTTCATGTAGTCGCCGCGCTCTTTACGCAGCTTTTCAATAGTTGGCAAAATTTCCTCCTCGAGAAGCTTATCAATCTCATCCACCTTGGTTTGCTTCTTATCGAGCGTCTTCAGCGCCCCTTCCTTTTTGTTTTCATACATTCTCGTTCCCGCCGCCTCCTCGAGCATGCCCAAAATCTCTGGCGGTTTCATATTGAGCACCTTGGTGATGCGACCTTGCATGATTAAAAAGTGCGGATTGTTCACGTTGAGCTGCACCGAGTGAAACAAGTTTTGCACCCGCGTCGGCTGCGCCGTCGCCCCGTTGATCATGTACTTATTCTTACCCCCAATCACAATCTGTCTCGTCACCGTGATTCGATCGCAGTGTTCGTAACCGACGGGCGATCGGCTCCGATCCTCATTATTAAACGTCACGCTCACGCTCGCCTTGGTCACGCCCGCTTGGCCTTGTTTGTACACCAACTCTTGTAAACTCGCCGCTCGAACCTACGATTCAGAGGAAAAACGAAAAGGACGACGCGCAGATTTCAAACGTCAGTCGATCGAGTGCGTGTGCGCATTCACTCAATCCAATCCTCCTCGGCGCGTCGCGGGCGTCGTCAAACGGTTTCGACTCGCTCGCGTTCGCTCTTTCCCCTCAAAACCAACAAACGCGTGGAATGAAATGATTCAACAAACGAACGCCCACGCGTTGCGAGACGCCGGAGACGAATAAAATCAAAAAAACATCGTCGTCGTCGTGCTCACTACTACGAGTACGTACGTGCGTCAAGTTTGAAATCCCGAGCACGAAACAAATCGAATCGAGAATGTTTGACTTCCCAGACCCATTCAGTCCCGTGATGGCGTTGAATAACGGGTCGAATCCGGGTACGACGGTTCGTTTAGCGTACGATTTAAACCCGTCGATGCATACTTCTTCGATGTACATCGCGTCTTTCGTTCGTTCGTCGTCGTCGGCGTCGCGTCGCGTCGCGTGACGACGAGTGCGGATTAAGATGAAGATGTCGTTTCGGTTCTTTTTCGCAACGGCTTTTTTTCGACACATTTTCAACCACCTCGGACGCGGATGAAGTAAATGTAAATGTACAAATCTCAAACGACAACGACGATGATGACGACGCGGGAATGAATAAATAATGAGTAAGATGCGTTAGTTCCACGGCGCGACGCCGTGTCCGACGAAACTGCGCGCCGGGACGACGACGGAACCGTCGGATTGAACAAACGGGGCGAGCCTGCGGCTAAAGTTTTCCGCAAAGGCGGTCCATAACGCGGCATCGGAAGCCAATTCCTCACCGTATGGACCAACTTTGGCGATCTCGACAGCGGTGGGCAAGTCTGGAAAGGTGAAATCGCCGTCTTCGACGCACACGTCGGGGTTTATAAAGCCAGCGGCGATGAGAAGGTCTTCAATCTTAGCCGCGCCTTCGGGTCGCGAACGCGCCCAGGACATTGGTTTAACGGCGACGGCGACAAATCTTTCGCACCCCACGTCTCTCAGCGCTTCTCCGAGGTGATAAATGATTTGGTTTTCTTCCGCCGTCGCTTGCGTCCATATCGCGCACGTAAAGTGTCCTCCGGGTTTGAGCGCTTTGAGCACTCGCTTCGCCGTCTCCGTCGGATCCGTCATAAATTGCAACCCTTGTTGGCAATACGCCCGGTCGAACGCGCGCGCCGGTAACGTCATCTCCATCGCGTCCGCCTCCATCCACGACGTCGCTCCGGCGTTCGGTCCCCGGGACTTGTCCTTGGCTTTCGCCTGCGCGAGCATCCCAGACGAGTTATCGACACCGAGAACTCGACCCTGTATCGCGAACGCGCGCACGCGCGCGTCAGTCGATGATTATTCGCGAGTCACGCGCGCGTCACCCTTGGAATCGCAAACTCGATCGAGAAACTCGACGAGTGAAAACATCCACGCACCGTTTCACCGACAATCTCCGCGACGCGATGGGCGACGACGCCCGTGCCCGTGGCGATGTCGAGTACGGCGTCGCCGACGACGGGTCGAGAGGTGGAGAACATGGCTTCGCTCCACGGCTTGAAGATGCCCTCCACGAGCGTTTCCTCGTAGTACCGCGCCTGGGATTCGCCGAATGAAAACGTTGGGGTGTCACCGGTGGTGGACATGACGCGCGACGTCGATCGGGCGGCGGTTCGGAGGAGGTTGAATCGAGGGACGATGCGTGATGAGGTAGACGCGAGCATCGTAGTGAGGTAGACGCGCTGAGGTAGACGCGAACATCGTGTGGTAACGATTTGAATAAATGAATGAATAAAGCGCTAAATTAATCTTCAAGTGAGGGTCTGGTGAGGAGCCAAAACACCGGACCGACGACGGGGAGGGAGGCAAAGGCTACAGCGTTGGAAGGATCGACGTTGCGACGTCTCATGTCTTCAGCCAAGGCGTCGCCCATGGCGAGGGAGAGCACGATCAAATCGCACGTCGAGACGCAGGCGAGCATGGATTGCTCTTTGAAGAGCGAAGCAAAGCCGGAAATGTTCTCCGGGGTGAGGTTTGAGACGCCGTAGTAGGCGAGATAGCACGCAAAGGCGACCAGCGCCAGGGCGTTGATTTTACTCTCCCAAATGTTGCGCGTGACGAAACCCAAATCCGATCGCTTCACCGCCTCTGGACGCGGCGCTCTCGTGATGAGGTACGGTCCGAGCGCAAAGAACCCGAGCGCAAAGCTCGCGCCGATGCACAACGCCGCCGGTAAGGGTTTTTGATCCTTTGCGCCGGGCATCAAGAGACACGCGTACGTCGCCGGAACGATGCCCAGCGCGTTGAATAACGACTCAAACAGCGGATTCACCGCCCCACTGAATGGCGCGCCGACGATACTCTTCACCAACTCCAAATCAAACGCCGACGTCCCGGCGGGGGCGCCGAACGCGGCGAATCCACCGAGACCGACCCACGCGCACGCCAACGCCAGCCGAGACGGTTCCTTCCAAAACTGAAACCCCTCACCCTCGTCGTCATCCTCCATCATCGGCGTCCCCGATTCGTCCGCAGACGCCCTCGGCGATGCGACGACACGCATCGGCGTCTCACCGCGCCGCGCGCGTCCCGCGACGCGTCCGCACGATGCCAGAGACACTCGAGAACACTGATGACGCCGATGCGCGAAAGCCAAAGTGATGTGCGCGCCGCGCACGCACGACGTCGACATCTCTCGATTCGATGCAACCGAAACGCGCGCGCGCCGAACCGTTCACCGCTACCGCGCTCGACGGTCGGGGCGTCCGAATGTCTTGCGCCAGCGTGTGGCGTGCGGCGTGTTTGGAAGAGTTTACATTTTCCTGCACAGCTTCACACCGTAACTCGCGGCGCAGCGCGACCGACGACGAACACGACGAAGACGCGCGCAAGACGTCATCTATACGTCAGTCGGTCGATAAAGTTTCAAACGCCTCGCGCGGGTCCAACGCGACGCGTGGGTCGACCGTCGAGGGTTTTTTCAAAGCAAAAACAATCCAACCGAGGACGTTGAGATTCGGTTGGATTATCAACGACGAACAAAAGAAGAAAACATGACGGCGTCGGCGTCTCAGATTGTCACCTTTGACGGTGAGTATGCGGAGAAGAACTTTACGTCGTGCGTGCCGGGGGAGTCGAAGCGATGGGAATCGGATTACCAGATCGTCGCAATCATGGGTCCGCAGAGCAGCGGGAAATCCACGCTCATGAATCACGCATTCGGAACCAAGTTTGTCGAGATGGATGACTCGTTGGGCCGGTCGCAGACGACGCAAGGGGTGTGGTTGTCCTTGTCGCCGAAATGTGCGACGCCGACGCTGGTGATGGATCTCGAAGGGACGGATGGACGCGAAAGAGGGGAGGAGGACACTGCGTTTGAGAAACAGACTGCGCTCTTCGCGATGGCGACGGCGGATGTTTTGCTCGTAAACATGTGGTGCAACGACATTGGACGCGAACAGGCGAGTGGGAAACCTTTGTTGAGGACAATCTTTGAGGTAAACTTGAAGGTGTTCTCTCCAGAAAAGAAGACGGTGCTGTTATTCGTCATTCGCGACCGATCAAAGACGCCGCTCGAGCGGTTGGTGGAAAATTTGCAAGGGGATTTGGAGACCATATGGCGAGGGATCACGAAGCCGGAGAGATACGTCAACAGTGCTCTCACTGATTTGTTTGAGTTGAAATTCACGTCGTTGCCACACTTTGAACACGAGTACGATTTGTTCGTGAAGGAAGCGGATGGATTGCGCGAACGATTCGACGCTCCGAGAACCGAGCCGAGGAGCCTTCGCGCCGAAAAGGCGTCCGTTCCGATTTCTGGTTTGGGAGTCTCGTTCCGAGAAGCATGGGCCGCGATCAAGGCGAACAAAGATCTCGATTTGCCGGCGCATAAGATCATGGTGGCGACTGTCAGATGCGAAGAGATTGCAGACGTCTCCCTCACCAAGCTCAACGAAGACAAGGAGTTGGCTGCACTTCGCGAAGAAGCCAAGACGGCCAGGGTTTCCCAGTTGTTGAGTAAAGTCAACACCTTGACAAACAGAGTTGTCGACCCGTACGACGAAGATGCCAAGTATTTCGACAAGGCGGTGCGCGAGGCTAAGCGCGCCGACTTGAAAGTTCGAATCTCAAAGGCGTTGGGTGAAGTCGTGTCCTTGCACTTGGAGCACGTGCGCGAGGAGATTCTCGAAAATTTCGTCAACTCAGCCAACTCGTCGCTCGGCGATCCATCCGCCGCGTTCGCGAAGAAGAAGGGCGACGACGCTGTCGGTTTCTCAGACTTGATGAAGGCGTCCTTCACCAAGCTGGACGAGCAATGGGAAGACAGATTGGAAGAGTCCATACCGGTCGATGACCTCGCTTGGACTGAGTTTGTAGTTGAGGAAACGAAAGAGTTTAACAAGGCAGTGGATCAAATTGTCGATTCTCTGCGAAAGGAGCGATTGACGCTTACCATTCACGCCGCTGAACGAGCGATGGAACGAGGCGTGGGCTCTCAAGCGATTGGTTTGTTGGAGGAAGCTCCTAGAGACATGTGGCATAGGCTTAGACAGTTGCGCTCAAGCGCTGTTCAAAAATGGGACAAAGAACTTCTGGCTGCTTTGAGCGAATACGAACCTAGTGAAGAGGAGCTCGAACGCTTTCACTCAAACATGCGGGACAGAGTTACCGAGGTTGTAGAGGCAAAGTCGCGCGACGCAGCGTCCGCAGCGTTGACGCACATGAAGCAAGCGTTTTCGAGGTTGTTTTCAAAAGATTCCAGAGGTTTACCGAGAATCTGGCGCCCGCTCGACGACGTCGCGGCGATCAACCGCAAGGCGCAGAAGGAAGCCCTCCGCGTATTGGCGCTCCTCTCCATCACGCGTTTGGGCGATGACACGGACAAGAAGCGCGACGAGGCGGTCATTCACGGCATCGAAAACGCTTTGTACGGCTTAATTCCTTCTGACGCGCCAAAATCATCGGAGGATGACCGAGTCGAAGGCGAGAAAACTCTCGCGCCGAAGAAGGTGCCGGAGCCGGAGGCGGCGTCCCTCCCTACCGAATGGGAGGGCGTGAGCGACGATTGCGTCGTCTTATCCCCCGCCGAGTGCCGTTCGTTGTGGTTGCAGTTCGAGTCTGACACCCTCTACGCGGTTTCGCAGGCAATGGCAGCCAAGGAGGCTGCTCGTCGAGCGCTCACGGGTGGCGCTCCGATTTGGATGGTTATATTACTCATCATCCTCGGCATGAACGAAATCAAATGGTTGCTCACACATCCCGTGACGCTCTTCGTGATTGTCGCCGTCGGGCTCTACGCGCGCGCGATTTTCAACCAGCTCGATGTCACGTCAGCCATGCAGCTCGGCGTCGTGCCCGGACTGACGGTGCTCGCGACAAAGGCCGTTCCCATCGGCGTCGGCATACTCAAAAAACTCGCCGACGAGGGCGCCAAGTCGTGGTCACCCGACCCGACGCCCGTCCCCGCCGCGCCGGTACAAATCACCACCGGACACGCCGGTATCGATCCGTCCGCCAGAGACCGTCAACGCGCCGATATGACGATGGAGGGCGTGCGTCAACGTCAGAGACCGGGAGTCGCTTCGTAGCCGTAACCCTCTCTCAAAACACGCGCATCGCGTAGTCGCTTTGCTTTCATAATAATCACACGCACACAGTCACACGTCGTCGATGGAACGTATTCAAATAGCAGTATCATTACACATAGTTTCATTCATCGCCTTCCGCATCCTCCCCAGCGCCGACGCCGGCCAACCACTTGAACGAATCATCACCGATCATCCAGAACACCCCGAACACGGCGATACCGCCCCACCGCGCGTACCCAGAGATGTGTCTGCGCGTCGGCATGGTGTCGACGTACGTCGCCGCCCATTGTCCGCGCGGGATGACCGTTTTCGCGAGTTCACGAAGCATGGTTGGCGTCGCGGCGCGCGAGTGAGTGAGGCATATCCCGATCGGGTTTGCGTGGTTACGTTTGGCTCTTTGCAACTACTCTTACTATTTACACATACAACTATTGGATGGACGTGCAGAACGTCCTCTGTCTCGACGGCGCCGTTGACGACGACGATGACGATTGATCGCAAACCTTTTCGTGGTTCGTTTAGTTTTGCTTCCGTCCGAAATGACGAACACTCACTCACGGCTCTACTAAGGCTTGCGCGTCTCGCGCGCTTCGACGACTCGTCTTGTACAATTCAAGCGTCTAATGAACCAAAGCCTCCTCCTCGACTTCGTGTTTCGCCGCGCCGTACGTGAAGAACGCACCTTTTGGTTCTGGTGCCGGGGGAATCTCCGAGTACGCGTTGATGCTCTTCGCGCGCATGCCCGCCCCGAGATCCCATGCCGCTTTCAACCACAACACCCCACCGACGAAGTACGCGGTGAAAAACTGTCCAAAGTATCGGTAGACACCCATCGCGAAGAGGGTGATGATGGCCACGATGATGACGCGGTAGAAGTTTTTCGTGTGTGACGGTCGCCAGTGCGCGCGGATGGACTTGTGGGTGCCGATGGCGGGCCAAACGGTGAATGCGACGGTACCAACTGGGTAGCCTTCTGTTGCGAACGGGTGCGCCTCGGCTTGGCGCTCTTCGAGCGTTTCGAGTCTGCTGTAATCTATGTCGTCTCTTTCGTGCACCAGAGGCGCGCCGACGGCGCCTGTGGCGGTGGTGGATTCGGCGAAACCACCGCGCGTGCGAAAGGACTGGAAAGTGGACGCATCCATGTGCTTTAGTGTTTCGCTTCGCGGTGTGAGGCGCGATTGGTTTTCGCATTCGTCTTCGTGCGTTGAGGAGATTTAGACTAAATCATTTAGTTCTATCGATGATTGAGATTGTGATTGTTTATTGACTAATGCTTGCAATGCGTATTAAATGCTCCCCATCTGTGAGATGCGGTGTCGCGTGGTTTACCGTGTACCAGGTTTACCGACGTCTGCTCTATTTCGGTTGTTACGCGCCGGTGAAGAAGTACAACGAGTTTGCGGCAGCTGTGGCGATGATATTTTCTTCAGGATGCCAAGCCATGTGGAGAATTTTACCCGCGTTGAAATCGGCCGCTGGAAGACTGAAAACGTCGCCGCTGGCGCCGCCGCCGCCGCCGTAATAATCCATTCTTCCGCGAGGCTTGTGCATCGGCGCACCGTTTCGCATCTTACCGCGGGGATCCTTTGAAACATCGAAGGTACCGCCGCTCGCGCCCTCGTCGTTGATGCTGGTGTTAAAGCTCTTGAAGACATTGCCGTAAGACCCGGTGGCGATTTGAGACCCGTCGTGATTGACGCAACATTGGAACTTGTCAAAGATAGAGTCGTTTTCATACAAGTCGCACAACTTTGGTCTCAAATGCTCGTGAATGTTCACCGTTGCGACCGGCTTGCTATCCATGTTGACATCCCAAAGCTTCATCGTGAGATAGTCACGCGCGAGAACGTAGCGACCGTCACGGCTAAACTTGACGTCGCTAATGCTCGCAATGATTTCAGAAAAGAAGCTTCGTTTCTCCGCCGGCTCGGGGAGTTCAAAAAGCTTGCAGTGCGAGTCGCACACCGATTTTTGCCGCAAATCTGTGAGGCGCACCGTGCCTTTGCTAGACGAGTACGCCAAATAGTTGCAGTGCACCGGGTGGAACTCAGCAGCCGTGATGACTTCACTGAGATCTTCCATGTTTGTGGGCTTGATGTCCACAATGTTGAAGCTTTGCTGTGTACTCTCCAAATGCCACAAATTTATTCTGAGGTCATCCGCACTGATGAACGTTTCACCGTCGCTGTTTACGCTGAGCGAATTGATGTGATACGCGTGCGCGTTCGCAAACACCCGACGGTTTCTCGCGGTGAAAACGCTCTCTCCTCTGACGATGGATGGAATCTTCAACGCCCCTGCGTGCTGCTCGTTGTGCGCCGCTGCCGCTGACCTCACATCTGGTTTGGATACTTTCGCAAAAGCCCCACCACCATTCATACGCCTAAACCCAACTCTATCATCTCCTCTATCTACGTTGAATCCGCTCACCATTTCGAGATTTTTCTCATACACCTTCCAAAGTTTGATTGTCTTGTCGTTTGTTGACAACAAAAAGTTGGCAGCGTTTGCCCCCTGGTGACACCATTTGAGCGTATTAATCTTCTCTTCAATCTCGAGCGACTTGAGGTAATCAAACTCGGGTTCGTGCGACTGAAACTCGGTGAGATACCGGTACTCAACTGGCTCCTTTCTGCCGCTAAACGTCGCTCCCGACGCGTCGTCTGCGTTTCCCTTTGCCGACGCCCCCGTATCCATACCGCTCTCGTAAAACTGCGACCTCAACTCCTCGATCGCGCTCTTGCTATGATTGATCCGCTCAAACAACACCACACGCCCACCTCGATCCCCCGTCGCGAGTTTTTCCCCATCCACGTTAAACTCAACCGCCGAGATGATATCCGCGTCTTGCACCTCCTCGCCCGGAGCGCGTTCCCCAAAAACCTGGGAAAAGTCCCATTGCAACTGCGCCTCCGTCATCTCTGCGTCCACGCCGTCGCCACCCATGCGAACGAAAGTCGACGTCAAAAAGCGACTATCAATTGTTTATTTCCCTCTTCTTCGTCGTCGTTCCGTCGTCCACCGCGCGTGACGGTTTCGGTTGACAAAGATTCCGATCCGATTCTAACGCCAGCCGCCACTCCAGTCCAGTCACTAAATGGATCGCGTCCCGAACGTCCGTCCGTCCGTTTGATCTAGATCAAGACGAGTCACGCGCGAACCGACGATGGGTGTGCGTCGGAGGCGCGCGCGATCGGTTCGCGATCGATCGTCGACGCGTCGGCGTGTGTCGAGCGCGCAACGGTGTGCGCCGCCGCCGAAAAAGAGATAGAAATATAAAAAGTACGTGGTCGGACATATAATACGTACTATGGCGGATTTCACTCCAGGTGTACACAAATACTATTATGTTTTATGATGCCAGCGTAAAAACGGTTTGAAATTGAATAAAGGTGAGGCGCAGAATGCGCCCGCCTGGTGAACGTTATCGGATTGAAACGGTGTTACAACGCGGTTATAATATGCGCGTGGATTGCGTAGGTATGCGGAAGAAGATATTGAGAGGAACCATCGGTCGAGGGTCGAGCACCGACGCCTTGGTCTCTGTGGCTGTGGGCTTGGCGTCCACCTTGGCGCCAGCTTCAGCGGCTTCGGCGGCGGCTTCGGCGGCGGCGCGACGAATACGTTTTTCCTCCTCAATCGCAGATGTTGCGGCGTCGGGGAGAATGGCGGGATGGCGGAGGGTGAATAGAAGACCGAATGAGAGCCCCCACTTGATTGTGCTGGGAGAGAAGATGGTGAAGAAGGTTTTCGCAATGACGCCGATGACGATGGATGTCACGAAGTGAACGACTATGTCGATAAAGATGCACGCCCAAGCGAGGAGAAACATGGTGATGACGATACAAGCGGTGATTCGCGGTTCGTCCCAGTCGAGTAAGCTCGCAAGTCGCTCCAAGATGCCCGCCGCGCTGTCGAGGACGAGCTGCGCATCGGCAATCATCTGCGTGATTTCATCCATTTGACGCTGCAGCGAGGCGAGCGGATTCAGACTTTCAAAAGTGAAAGCCTCTTGCTTCTTCTCCGATTTTTCTTGCTCCTTCTTAGCCTTTTCTTCGGCTTTCTTTTCTTCCGCCACTTTTTTTGCCTCCTCAGCCTGGCGTTTCTTCGCCTCTTCGAGTTTCTTCTTTGCCTCTGCCTGCGCTTGACGCTTGCGCTCCGCTTCTTCCTCAGAATCCGGAGCTTCGGCGAGACCCACCGTGAGCCAGTCGTCTGGTACGCACCTGTCGAGCGTGCGCTGGTATCGTGACGGGAATCTCATGAGAGACTGAAGAGCGATGCTCATAAATATCATGGGAAGGAACATGTACGGATGGTGAATGACGTATACCATGACGAGCTGCGTGAACGCCGTGACGGGGATGGACTCCCAACTCAGGGCGTAGCTGAGATTATCACCGATCGATGTCAGGTTTGTGAGCACCCGTTGCATGCGCGCGATAGAGCTCTTAATACTCTTGACGCTCACCTCTTGCTTGGACGCGTCAATCATCTCCTTGGATACGCTTTCTGGTATGCACGGATTGGAGTTGTACAGACGTCGCATCACGTTGGTCGAATGCGCCTTGAGCATGCGGCGCTGCTCGACCTCATTGAGCGGCGAAATATACCACTTATCCGGCAGCACCGGTTGCATGTACCGATGCGCGAAAGCGGTAGGAGATTTATGTTTGAAAGTGAACGAACAACGAAGCGTACCATTCGTCACGACTGCTCCGCTTGGACCCAATGACTTGAGTGGAAAGTCATCCTCGTAACGCAAACCGTCGTCCAAACCTGAGAGTGTGCATCGAATTTTACCGATGAGGGTTCCTTTTGCCAAATTGAACACCCCTACGGTGACTGGATCGCTCGGTTCCATGATTGGATACCGAAGCCGAATATTCCATTCCGGATCCGTCGTGCCTTTCCGATCGGGCAAACGAGACCAGTACGGGCCCGTTTTCACCATGACAAAAGTATCCGGGTTGCCTTCGATGTCTTTCGCATCGAGAACGTCAATGGTGAGCCTACCGACAGCCTTTGATGCGTTACCACCGTGTAGATGTTCGAAGTACTCCTCGTCAAGGTAGGCTCTGACTTCAATGTCGCCGTATTTGACGCCGTGAGCGTCGCAATCCTTACCCTCTGGATCGAGCAACGTGTGCCACGTAGCCTCTGGTTGCTTCTTGATCCCCTTGTGCAACTCTAATTTGGACAATGGAATCTTCACCTCACCAATCAAATCATCGTAGCTAGTCACACCGTCGTAATCGTACATGCGTAATTGCAACTCTGAGTTGTAGGGCTTGGCGGCGACGAAATTGAAGGCGCTGTTCCATTCTGGATCGGTGGCGTCGTCGATGTAGTGCGTCTGCATCTTTTCAGTCACCGTACCATCCGGTTGTACGAGCGAAACCTCAACGTACGGGTCGCTCCCGTCATCATCGTCTAGATTGATGATGTTGCGACCGCGTCTGATTTCGACACGTACCAGGGAGAAGACGGGATCGCAAAAGTGATTCACCGCTTCAGAGGCAAGCGGATCTGGCTTTCTCAGCAACGGCACGCCTGCTACGCGGTACGCTTCATCATGACGGTTACCCAACCAATACTCAATCTCTATCGTCCCGGTGATTTGACGCTCACCTTCCCAAAACATGAGCTTTTCTTTGAGGTGGTTGACGTCGAAAAAGTCGGGTTGCTGATCCGCTGGCAAGTTTTCAAGCTTGACCGTCGTCGTCACGCGCTTGTTATTGTACACGCGCGTTCCCATCAAATCAAGCTTTGCATAGCCGATGAAATCGTTCAGCGCGACGTCGCGATCAAAGATATGAAACTCCAACACATCCGTTTCATCCAGAGTAATCTTATTCGGCGGCACGCGAAAGGTAAAAATCTCATCCCATTCGGGGTTGAGCGTCTCGTAAATCGTCTTTGACGTCGACTCCAATCCGCGATACCTCACAGACGCAAACGGATCCGACGTCCCTCCGCTATCCATCGCCACGACGTCCGTCGCTCGAATTAATCGCACAAACAAGCACTTGGAAACCTCATCCTCGACATCGATGCACGGCAATTTCGGCGTCGGCCGCGGTTTTGCGCCCAGTTTACTCGCCTCTTCCACAAACGCCGTCGCTCGCGCCTTCAAATCATCCTTATACTCCTCAAACATCTCCTTCGCCGCCTCCACCGGATTACTCGAGTGTTGACCTTTTCTCTTCTTCCCATTCGCATCCCTCTTCCGATCCATCCCCGGTCCCGTCGCGTACCGTCTCTCCGAATCGCTCTGCGTCAAGTTCCAGTGCTCTCTCAAACAGTCAAACGCCGGCGCCGAATTCGTAAAACTCAGCGTCAACACCCGATCATTCTTCCCGTGCACCTTCAACTGCAATCGGCTCTCTCCATCGACGACGCTCACGTCTCGCAGCTTCACTCGCGCCGACGATCCGCCTCCACCGACGCTCACACCGAGGATGCTCGCGGTGAACGCCAATGCGGTTTCATAAATTGTCAATCGTCCTGGAACGGGTGCGCGCGCCGTCGGGTCGTGGTACACGCAATCAAAGGTGCCGTGTACTTTTTCCCGCGACGACGATGACGCCGCGGATGCGCTCGCCGCCGTCGACATCGCGGTCGTTCGTCGTCCGTCGTCGTCTGTCGCGATGCGTAGGATTACGCGTCATCCATATTCTGCAAAGGTGGTTACGCGTTACAAATCTTGTTTGTTACTACATTTAGTGGTATAATATGACGATGGACGGATGGGTCGTTCGTCGCGTTAGACTGCTCGCGGGCTCCCGCGTCGGGCCACCACCGCGGACTACGTGTGGTATAATGTGACGATGGTGCATACCGCACATGTATTCTTGTCGTGCGTCGGCGTGATGCACGTTTTTAGACTGCGCCGATGATGTTGCTTGCGGGCTCCCAAGTGGCTTGCGATTCGTCAAAGCCGCGCCACTTGATGAGAAGTTGCTCGCCGCGACCGCGCTTGCGACGGTCGAGAATGGCTTCGAATTCATAGACATCGTTACCCATGATTGGACCGATGACGGTGTTGTCGTCGGAATCGATTTCGGAGGGCGGTTGGAGGCCGGACGTCTTCTTGGTGGATGCCGGAAATAATTGCTTCGTCGCGTCGGTTTGTTTGATGGACGAAAGACGCTTGGTGCGCTTCGCTGGAGATTGCGATGATGGAGATTGCGCGGCGCACTTGCGCGGGGATTTCGCCGGGGTGCGAGGAGACGTCGCGCCGGATCGCGCCGAAGCGGCGGGACGTTTCTTCGGTGTGCGTTGGACAATCATAAAGTCGTCGTCGTCGCTCACATCGGAATCCATCTCGTCGTTCTCGCTCGCAGAGAGGACGTCATCATCGTCAACGGTGCCGTTATCTTCGTCGTCTGTCGACGCGTTCGTCTCTTCTTCATCGTCTTCTTCATCGGAAGATTCAGAAGCCGCGGCGACATTCACCGGCGGGCAGAAGTCGTCTCGAAGCCACGCGCCCCACGGGAATGCCGTCTTTCTAGCGTTGATCACCGACGCGCTCTCGCCCGTCTTTTGATGCACGAGATAATCGTGCACGTTATCAAACCCGCTCGCGCGCGCGACACCGATGATTTGATGCGTCGGCGAGAGCCCCGCCTTTTTCCTGCACGGTCCGCAGTTGCAACACGTGACGCACCCTTCGCCGCAAGATCCGCGACACCTCGGACACGTCCAGCACCCAGACGCGACTGCGGCATCGATATCCTCCCCGTGACGGTTCCTCAAACACATCGTACAGAACGCCACGGGCAATCTCGCGCCCGAGCACGCCTCACCGACGCACGTCACGTGCGTCTCCACCGTCTTTTGTCGACACCAGTGACACGTCACGCCCTTTTCGCTGTCGTACACCCGACCGCCGACGGACCAAATCGCCCGACCACCTCGCGCGGAATCCGATCGATGGTGTTCACCCCGCGGCCTCGACGGCGCGCATCGGACGTACCCGCGATCATCTGGATCGGTTTTGACATCATCCATCCCGGAGTAGCTGACTCGCTTGGTTTCCCGAGTCGACCGCCGTCTCTCGCTCTCCGGAACGACCGATCGCGGCGATCGCGTTCGCGGTGCGTCATCCTATCGCGCGTTCAATCGATGCGTCGCCCGCGCGACGAAACAAAACCGTCAGCATCGAATCGTTCGCGTTTCATCGTCTCCCGTCGCGCGCGGATACCGTCGTCGAGTCGAATCTCATTGTGAAAATCTCTGATCGTGAATTTGGCGCGAAAAAACGCACCAGCGACATCATCTTCCTCTTGGTCGGCGTCGGCGTTCGCGCGATCGTCGCCGCGAGGGACGCGATGCCCATCTCCGCCATCCGCCGTTTGTTCTCTTCGATGCGCGCCGCGCGCGCGGCTTCGAACGCGTTCGTGTCCGTCGTCATGCGTGCGTTCGCGTCGAGTTTTGTGGTGGAGTGACAGACGCGCGCGCGTTTGCAAATGGATGATTTTGGCGGGAAAAAGTGTCGAGCAAGTGTTTCAATGTGTTTCAATGGCTAAATCACGACGGGAAAACGCCGGCGCGGCGCAGAGCGACCCAAGTGCGAAGCTTGGTGTAAGCGGCGGCGTCGGCGAGGCGTTCCTCTGGGGATTTGACGGTGAAAGGGACGTCGCGAACGACGCCGTCGAGCAAAGCGCGTTGGTTGAACGCGCGCTCGCGAACGACGTCTTGCGCGCGCGAAGCGGCGCGTTCGACGAATGAATTCGCGTCTGTGCGCGTGAGACGGTGGTCCGGTGGAAGGGTGGCGATGGCTCGATCGTAATCGAGAGGTTTTCCGTGGACCAGGGCCTCGAGGAGGTGGTTGAAGACGGTGGCTGGTTGAATCGCCTTGGGTTGCGTCGTCATCGCAATCGTCTCGCAGTGGGCGCGCTCGGGGCCCATGAAACGGTCGTATGAAATCTCCCAGTTTGGTTTGAGCATCGTCCCGCCGGGGCCCTTTTTTGGTTTGTACTCTGCGAGCGGCCATTTCGATTCCGGCGAGACGACGCCGAGAGAAATCGCGTCGGTAGACGTCGGCGCCGGCGCTTCCACATCCGCCAGTGCGACGGTTTCGTTGATGAGCGCGCTGAGTGCTTCGACGCCAGTGACGCGCACGCCGACGGCGCGAAGCGCTTCGACCGATCGCGGTTGCGAATACGCGATTCTCTTGCACAAGTGCGAACTGAGCACTGCCGCTGGCGCCATGCCGAGGGCGGATGCGCGTTCGTCTCTCCACGCCTCAATCTTGTCGAGGAGGTCCACGAGCGCGTCCGCCCGCGCAGACCTGCCGGATTCGCGATAGTGCTTGAGTTTACGCATCCATTCGAGTTCGGCATCCATCATTTCACCGTGGCCGACGGCGAGTTCTTCTTCTGGGATGAGCGCGACGTCGACGCCCCCTTCGACGAGCTCCTTCTTCACGGCAGCCACCTTGGCCTTCAGCGCTCTCTCGGCGTGCGCGACCGACTCTGGCACCGTCATCATCAGTGCGGGTGCGTTTGGACTCAGAAATTGTTGAGCATCCGGAGTGAGACCGTACACGGAATACGACGCGTATTGACCCTTGACCAGGCGCTCGTGAACAATGTTAAAGTTTACCAAATTTGCCACCATCTCTTTGTAAAAATCGGCGCTCGAGCATCCAGCTTGCAATCCTTCTTCGTTTCGCGACGCGTCAATCTGCTCTCTCTGCCAAGTTTGCACCTTGGCGGCGTTTGAACTGCGCCCTATGATGGTGTCGACCAAGCGTGTGAGTGGGAGCGAGCCGCAAAATCGCAACGCGAGCAATATCGGCTTGCATTCTCTCGTGTAATTCCGTCTCGCCTCTGCTCCACCGCTCATGCGTTTGCAGTTGTCGCAGCTCTGATCGCAACGCATAAAACGTGGGTTTTCGTCAAAGTGTTTCATGATGGCCACCCGTCGACACGTCTGTCGATCGATGGAATACTGTTTCAGCGCATTCGTGCTCGTCGTCTGCGCTTGCAACGCCTCCTTTGAGAGACCTTGCGTGTAAAAATCGCTAGAGTATCTGCTGAAGTCACCGTCGCCGTACATCATCGACACCGAGCTCGTGAGACCATCGCGACCGGCGCGACCGATTTGCTGGTAGTACTCCTCCATCGTCTTCGGTGCTCCGTAGTGGAAGATGAAGCGCACGTCCGGCTTATCGATACCCATGCCAAAGGCTGTCGTCGCGCAAATGATTGGGCACCGGCTCGTGAGAAACGCCATGTGCGCGTCGTGACGCTCACTCGGGTTGAGCGAACCGTGATACATCCCCACGAGGTCGTCTCCCAGCCGATGCTTGAGCGCACCCGTTAGTTTCACCACGTCGGCGATGGTCGGGCAGTACACGACTGCGCTCGACGGGCGTTTCTTCGCGCCTGCGCCGCTCACTTGCTCAACGATGAAATCCAAATCGCGACCAAAATCAGTCTTACGTCTGACATCGATGCGAAGATTGGTTCTGTCGACGGAATTCTGAGCCACGTGAGGGTTCCGAAGCTTTAAAATCTTTTGAATATCCTCGCGAACGTGTCGCACCGCCGTCGCCGTCAGCGCCATGATCGGAACACTTGGCACGGCGTCGCGTAATACGCTCAACCGCTGATAATCCGGACGAAAATCGTGCCCCCACGCGGAGATACAGTGCGCCTCATCAATCGCAATCAACCCGAGTTTCTTCTCGTCCGCCATTCGCTTGATGCCATTCATGAATGACCCACTCGCCGCAATCTTTTCAGGCGTGACGTAGACGAACAAGTATTCCCCGTCAAAGACGCGTTTCTCCGCCAAAGGATCCATCTGCGCGCTTCCGAGAAACACAGCCACATCTCGCCCTTCCGACGAACCCGCGGTACTACTTGTGTTATTCAACTGCGTCACCTGATCCTGCATGAGCGAAATCAACGGCGAAACGACGAGCGACACCTTGCCCGTTGAAAACGCCGGCAGTTGATAACACAAACTCTTCCCGCTCCCAGTCGACCAAAACACGCACGCGTCGCGTCCATCTAGCACCGCCTCGATCGTCTCGACTTGTCCCGGGCGAAACGCGTTCAATCCGCGCGCGCGTTTCAGCGTCGCCAACAGCGCGTCCCGATCGGGCGCGCGGAAGTCGGTTGCGTTTTGATTTTGAAACCGGCTGTCGTCATCCACCGCAACGAGTTTGACGCGCTTCGACGCCGAGTGCGAAGAGTTTCGACGCTCTTCCGCGGTGTGCACGGCTGAGATGAGCGCGTCGGCGTCTAGGTCGTCGTCCTCAAAGTCATCCGCGGGTCCGTTCGTCGACGGCATCGTCGGTCCGTGGGTCCGTCCGTCGATCTCTGGGGAGGGTGCCTCGTTTCTCTTTGACGTTTTTCGAAATTCTCAACAGTCTCTTCACGGATGGATGGATGGATGGATGGATGGATGGATGGATGGATGAGAGTTACACTGACGCGGATGTGGCTACTGATGTTTACTACTAAGCGAGGTAATTGTACTTTTGCGCATCCTCTCCGTCGCGCTCGATGAACTCGCGATCGATGAGACTCTCGATACGCTTTTTCAAATCGCTCGCCTTGGTTGGAAATTTGAGCTGAGACATGAGCTCGGAAATCAAGAGGGAGTGCGTCAAGGTTTTTCTCGTCTTCATGATGCGGACGATGCATGCGTCGATTTGGTGTTGACGGTCTTGGAAGACTCGTTCCATGGTTTGTTTGTTTTCGTCGACAGTTTCCTTGAGCTGAATCGAGTTTACCTTGATGCGGAAGAGGCGTTCGTTGAGGCCGGCGTTAAACTCAAAGATGTCGTCGTCGTTGACGTCGCGAGATTTGGGTTCCTTGTTCAGAATCCTCACCTTGCCGCACGCCAAAGACTGGAGAGCGCGCTTGAGCTCTTTTTCCTCGAGGCCAGATCCTTCGGCGATCGCTTGATAGGAGAGCTTCTCCGCGTCGTTGAACAACATGAGAACTATGCACTGAAACAACGATACGCTCAGCTCCTTTTGCCCATTGGCAAAGCGCGTCTTCAAGACACAGTGACTCTGGGAGTTTTGCCAAGTGAGCTTTCTTCCCGAGTATTTGCCCAAGTAGAAGCTTTCGAAGCGCTCTTGTAACACGGAAAGATGCGACGGTAGCTTGACGTCGACGCTTGGATAGGTTGGCCAGCATCCCGCGGTGATGACGTTGACACCCATCTCGATTCCATTGGAAAGTTTTTGGTCACCCTCGGTCGCTTGCCTGAAATTCGTCATAATTTCTCGGCTGAGTTCGATATCTTTAAACATGCCTTCGAGGTGTTGGGTAAACTGACTACCGCATTCAGCCTTGAGTTTACTAATCATGCTCTTTTCGGCGTCGATACTGGCGCTCTTGCCGTGCAACAAGCGCTTGGCGAGCTCCTTCTTGTAAAAGCCTTCAAACACGTCCTTGCCAACAATGTACCTGAACAAAACCAAAGCCTTGTCTAGAGTGATTTCTATTTCCTCGTCGCTCGTGCCCTTGTTGCCACTCTTCAATTTTGAATCAATGTACTTGGCAATGAGCTCCGCCGGAACGTTTTGTCGGCAATTAATAAACGACTCGAAAGATTCCTTGACGCCATTAATGAAAATGTCATTCGTCCCGTCGGATGCAGTGCGACCGAAAGCTTGGGTCACCACTTCGTCGACTGCCGTCTTCATCGCTAGCAATCTCTCCACCATGTCCTTATCGTTCGCCTCATCCTTGACAATGGCTGTGCCTTGCTGTTTCAAGTAGGACACAAACGCGGCACAGAGACGATCAGAGCCGCCATCCATGCGACCGAGCAAGGTGTGCAAACGCTTCAAATCTTCTAAACGATGCTGACGCATGAGATCCACGAAGCCTTTTTCTAGTATGTCTCCTATGTGTGCCTCGATTAACTCTTGTTCGCACACTCGCATCAAACCTCTCGACGTGCTCGAGTCGAGGTAGTTTGCGCATCTTTCAGCCTCCTCTGCAAGTCTGCGTTCGCAATGCTTCAAATAATCAGAGACATCCGTCTGCGCGCTGTATTCGTTGCCCTCTTTGCGATAAAACTCCTGGCTAGTACCCATGAACATGGTTTCAAAACTCGCGTAGACGCCCAAAGAACTCAGCGCGCGCAACACTCTCTTGGCCAACGCTCTGTCAATCTGTTCCCCCATGCGCTCGCGCTCGATGAGTTCGAGCAACCCTTTAAGAATGCGGTTGGACACCCCGCCAAAAGACTGTAAGTGTTCGTAAAAGAGCTTGAGACAGAGCTCCCAAAGCGGCATTTGCGGCATCGCTCCGTTCGTAGCAGTCGTAGTCGCAGTCGCCGTAGCGCCCGCGCGTCTCGCCGTTCGGTCCAAATACAAAAAAATAGACCGCAACGTCAACGCCTGCGAGCAATACTCCCCCCACGCCGCGTCAAAACTCGACAAAAACACCGACGCATCGGGAATCTTCCCTTTATCAAGCCCCTGAAGCACCTCCCGCGCCCGTACATCCGCCCCGTTTCTAAAGTCTCCGTACGCCTCATCCGCCCGCTTGTGCACGCACAGATTCTCCACCGCTCTATACAACGTCTCGTGCGACTGTTTCGTCGGCGTTCTCGACCGCACCGCCTCGATCGCGTCTCGAATCATTCCTCGCGCGTCTCTCAGGACGTCTTTCGGTACTTTCGGCGCGCGCGCGAACGGTCGTATGGTGATGAGCCCTCCACCGCGTTTCCCGCCCGCGCTCGCCGAACCCGAACCCGTCGTCGTTTTACCCGCCGCTGTCGCCGCCACCGCGCCGGTGGGCGCTCCCGCGGCCGTCGGACCGACGACCCGCGATCGGTCCCCGCGCGTCGACGACGACGGCGTCGCGCCTCTCGCTCCGTCGCGCGTCATCACTACCGCTCGTCGCGAGCGAGCGCGCGCGCGTGTGACGTGCACATGAAATGAAGTTCAAAACGTTGACAAAAATATGCATATTCCAAACCCTAGATCGTCGTATTTAACAATTTTTAACCTTATGTTAACTTTTCTTCTAAACCCTAATATGGATACAATACATATTTAACATTTATAAAAACGCAAGTAGAACCACAATTGACGTCTAAAGATAAATTCTTCAAAAGAGGGGAAGTTGCGCATCGGGCGAGCGGGCGTCACGAACCGACGCGCCGTGGACTCGCTCATGTCGGCGACGACGCGAACGACGCGTCGAGAGACGGGCCCGACGACGACGAGCGGGACGACGGCGATGGCGCCGACGCGTGTTTCCGTCGTGCTTCGATGCAGGTACGAAGGGCGAACGACGACGCGCACGCAACCACTCGCGCGCGTGAATGCATTCTTTTTTAAACGACCACATTCGTGATGAACGCGAACGCGAACGTTTGCGTCGCTCGATGCGACGGATCAGGACGATTTGAAACTCGAACGGAACGATGATTGACGCGTGCGTGTCGTTTTGTGTGTGACGCGATCGTGTTTAGACCGTTAAACGCCAAGGAACGAGCGGAGAAGACACCGGAAGTGATTAGCGTGGACGAGAGCGCGCGCACCATGAGCGTCGCGCGCGCGTCCTCGGGGAAATCTTCCACGGGTAAAGATGGCGGGAGTTCTTCGAGGGAGTTCATGTTTGACGACGTGTTCGGGCCGAATTCGACGCAGGATCGGGTGTACGATTCAGCGGTGCGACCGATGGTGAAGGATGTGCTCGAAGGGATGAATTGCACGGTTTTCGCGTACGGACAGACGGGCACGGGTAAGACGTTTACCATGAGCGGAGCGCACGATGCAGAGTGCGATGTGTTGAGCAGTGAAGCCGGGGTGATTCCGAGGGCGATGTCACACGTGTTTGAGCACCTGGATAGCAAGGAGCTCGAGTATAGCGTCAAGGTGACGTATTTGGAGCTGTACAACGAGGAGATCACCGACTTGCTCGGACCGCCGCTCGAAGCGGATGGTTCAAACAAGACAAAGCACACGCTCATGGAGGATGGAAAGGGTGGTGTAGCTGTGAAAGGTCTTGAAGAAGTGTATGTGAGCTCGATTCAAGAAGTCTTCGCCGTGTTGAACCGAGGAAACACGCGCAGACGCACCGAGGAGACGCTTTTGAACAAACACTCGAGCCGATCGCACAGCGTGTTTAGCGTCACGGTGCACGTGAAGGATGTGTCGCCAGACGGCGAAGAGTTTGTGCGATGCGGTAAGCTCAACTTGGTAGACTTAGCCGGTAGCGAAAACATCTCGAGGTCTGGTGCGAAGGATTCGCGAGCGAGAGAAGCGGGTGAGATTAACAAGTCGCTCGTCGCACTTGGACGGGTGATTACGGCGTTGGTGGACAAGTCGGGCCACGTTCCGTATCGTGATAGCAAACTCACGAGGCTTCTTCGCGACGCGCTCGGTGGACGATGTAAGACGTGCGTTATTGCGACGGTTTCGCCGGCGTCGCATTCTGTGGAAGAGACGTTGAGCACGCTCGAGTATGCGCACCGTGCGAAGAACATTAAGAACAAGCCGTTGATGAATGGCAAGGTTCCAAAGAATGTCTTCCTGAAGGAGTTGCAAGATTGCATCGAACGATTGCAGGGCGACCTCATCGCCACACGCGAAAAGAATGGTGTTTTCATGTCCAAGGCAAACTACGACGCCGAGCAGAGCGAGCACGCGTCCACGAGGCGACGCGCGGAGGAGCTCGAAAACGCGCTCTCCTCTATGCAAGCCGAGCACGATAAGGTGGAGCGCATGTTTGATAAGACGAAAAAGAACTTTTTGCAGCTGAAAGAACAGCACGCTACGGTTGAGAATGAGTTGGGCGAAACGAGAGAAACATTGAATGAAACTTCGGCCGAGTTGAGCGCGACGAAGAAGAATGTCAAGGAGAAGGAATACCTTCTCAACGCATTCGAAAAGACACATGACGACTTGTCCATAGCCACGAGCAAGATGGCAAAGGATTTAGTCGCGGCCAAGGGCGAAGCAACCGCACTTTTCGACAAGATTAGTCGTAAGGAGAGTGTCATGAACGCGAACACGGACGTGATTCGAGAGCTTAGCAACTCGATGTGCGAACGATTAGAAACGCTCGAACGCGGCTTGGCTGGAATTCAAGAGGTCGAGCGAGAAGCTCGAACGCACATGAAGACGATTTTAGACGAATTCATGGTGCGCAAGGAGAATGAAGTGAATGCGCTCAAGGAGTCTGTGGCGACGATGCAGCAAGCAGTGGAGCAGTCTGCACGAAAGGCGAGCGAGTACGCGCGCACGAGCATGCTCAAGCAAGCCGACATGCTCGCGCAAGCCGCCGAAGAGCTCCGCGCCGGAGCCGATTCCACGGCTGAAGCGGCAGTGCAAGCCGTCGTCGCCTCACGACGCGGTTGCGATGAAACGGTAGAATCTCTTCTCAAGTCATTGGCGAGCGATCGCGCTGCCTTTACCGACTTGGCTGACACTGTCGCGGCGACGTCTGAACGCGGCATCGCCGACTTCATGTCAAAGCACGCCCACGATCTCACCGCCATCCGCGAGCAGTTCGCATCCGAGTTTGCCGCGCGAGTCAAGGAAGACTTACCCACCGGTACAACCCCGGCTCGGGAATCTGCGCGCGCGCTCCTCGCCGATCCCGTCACGCCCAGCGCTTTTAGCTTCAACCGCGAGGACGTCCTCGCCCGTCGTCAAAGCGTCGACGGCAAACGCGCGACGCCGCGCCCGCCCCTCACCCCTATCGGTGGTTCATCCGTAAATTAAAGGTAAATCTTTCCTCTCCTCTTCGCTGTAATAACGATTTCAATCGCATTAGCACCTCCATGCGCGTCTTTGCACGCTCCGCCTGCGCGTCCTTTGCTCGTGTTTGAAACTGTTTGAAATTTTCTGTCGTGAAGATCCATGGAGAGCGCGGCGTGACTTTACACGCCGACGAGGCGATCACCGAAAGGATCCCCGACGTCATGGATGACGGTGCGTCATCTCTTTTAAGAAGACGCGACGCGTCGCGACGCGAACGAGAGCGACGACGACGACGACGACCGACTGAGTGAAACTGACTGAAAATTTTTTAAATAATCTCACTCGACAGATGGTGCAAACATCGCGTACTATGACGAAGATGGAACGCAAGAGGATCAAGTCGACGAGGAACTGGAGCGTAGACGGGCGCGAGGGGTGACGCCTTCGCAGGCAAAACTCAAGTTTGTGGACTTTTTGCGAAACTTTCGGTCGGCGCCAGACGCGAACGCGGTGGACGGTCGGTTGAAGTACAGAGACGCGTTGGACCAGGTAAACCTGCCGAAGGATGTCAAGATTTGCTTTGATGATTTAATCGCGCACGATGGGGAACTCGCGAGGGAGTTGAGGATGAAACCGAACGAGTATTTGCCGATTTTGGAGGAGGCGGTGGTGGAAGTTGCCGAGAGCGTGCGACCGAACGAGGAAGACGTCAACGAGGACATGGACGAGGAGGAGTTTCGACAGCACAAGGCGCGTCGCCCGAACATTCAGGTAAAGTTGACGTCGAGAGAAATCCCGCGCGCTTTACGTAGCTTGAATTCGGGGGATGTGAACACTCTGGTTTACGTTCCGGGTATTGTCATCGCCACCTCGAAGGCGCGCACCAAGGCGAAGGAAATGGTGCTCGAGTGCAAGACGTGCAAGAACACGATGGCGCTCAGCGTGAACCCGGGTTACAGCGGTGTGAACATCCCGAGACACTGTGCGGCGGTGCTTTCTCGCGACACGCAGGTGGGTCAAGAGAAGAACCCGTGCGGTGTTGATCCGTATCGCGTCGTCCCGGAGAAGAGTACGTTTATCGATCAGCAAAATATGAAGTTGCAGGAGAACCCCGAGTGCGTTCCGGCGGGAGAGATGCCTCGAAACATGACGATTCTAGTTGAACGGACGATGGTGTTGACCATCGTACCCGGTACGAGGGTGAAAATCATGGGTGTGTACGAGACGACGAGCGGCGGTTCAAGCAAGCGCGAGAGAGGCGGAGGCAAGGTTGCAGTGCAGCACGCCTACCTTCGCGTCGTCGGTATCGAGGAAGAGACCGAAGGCGCTCGTGGTGACGCGCACTTCACGGATGCTGAACACACCGAGTTCAAGACGTTTGCGCACCGTCCGTTCAAGGATGTCATTGCGGACATTCGAGGTCGCATTGCGCCGGCGATTTTCGGTAGCGACGACGTCAAGGCTGCTGTGTCTTGCTTATTATTCGGAGGCACTCGGAAGAGCCATCAGGATGGCACACACAGAAGAGGTGATGTAAATGTGCTTCTGCTTGGCGATCCATCGACGGCAAAGTCACAATTTTTGAAATTTGTAGAGCGTACCGCGCCGGTGTGCGTGTACACATCTGGTAAAGGTTCATCCGCGGCGGGTCTCACTGCGTCCGTCATTCGCGATAGTAACGGCGAGTTTTATCTCGAGGGTGGTGCCATGGTTCTCGCGGATGGGGGATGCGTCTGCATCGATGAGTTCGATAAGATGCGCGATGAAGATCGCGTAGCCATTCACGAGGCGATGGAACAGCAAACCATTTCCATCGCCAAGGCGGGCATCACTACGATGCTCAACAGCCGCACGGCCGTCCTCGCGGCTGCAAACCCACCGAGCGGGCGCTACGATGACTTGAAGACGGCGCAAGAGAATATTGATTTACAGACAACGATTTTGTCCCGTTTCGACATGATCTTCATCGTGCGCGACGAACGTCTCTACGAACGAGACATGCAAATTGCAGATCACGTATTGAACATCCACGCCGGTGGAGGTGAAGAGCTCGCCTTGGCTGATCCACAACAAGAGAAAGAGCGCGCGTTTTTGAAGCGGTACATCGAGTATTGCCGCGCCATGTGTAGACCGCACGTGGGTGATCGCGCGATGAAGATGCTCGAAGACTCTTACGTAAAGTATCGCGAAGAAATGAGAGAACGCAAGCGCACCGGCGGCCACGCCGCCGTGCCCATCACCGTCCGTCAGCTCGAAGCCATCGTACGCATCTCAGAATCTCTCGCCAAGATGTGCCTTCAATCCACAGTCACCGAGGAACACGTCGCCGAGGCGCTCCGACTCTTTGAGGTTTCCACCATTGACGCCGCCAGATCTGGCGTCGCCGACATGGTTGTCCTCACCGCCGAACAGCGCGAAGAACTCCAAGTCGTCGAGACCCAAATCAAGCAAAAGCTCGCCATCGGTGCCACCATGTCCAAGCGTCACCTCATCGACGACCTCTCCCGCATCGGAGTCAACGAATGGGCCGTCACCCGCGCGCTCCTCGTCATGACGCAACGCGGCGACTGCGCCGAGCGCGCCGAAGGTCGTCGCGTCACGCGCATGCACTGACGATAGAAACACACCCGTTTGTTCGTTCGTTTAAAAACGTGTGTTCGCATCGTCATCGAAGCTCGCGTTGTAATCACCATTTCCACTCATGAATCAACGACTGATTGACCATCAAAAAGCGCTCGCGTTTGTCATCAGATTTCACACAGATTTTCTGGATAACGATCCACAGGTGGATTGGAACGGATTACAATCGCACGCTCCCTCCGCCACTTTGCGCCGATCGACGCGCACACGAAGCACGCAAAGTTTACATCGAACAGATCCGATGCACTCCGTCGCCGCGCGCACGCCGCGCGCCACCGCCGTCGCGCGAACGCAAAGCCGCACCACCGGTGGTGCGGGTAAGGCTATCCGCAACCGGGCGTCAACCGTCGTCGTTCGCGCGGGTGATCTCGAACCGGATAACATCTCCGTCCTCGTCTGCGGTGGTAACGGGGTCGCCATGGATGTGTTCCGCCAGCTCACGGAAAAGGGAACGTGGGCGACGGTGTTGCAGAGACACGAGACGAACCGAAAGGAGATCGAAGGCGTGGGTGGGTTTTTGGTCAAGGGGGACGCGTTGGACCCAAAGGCTGTGACCAAGGCGATGAACCAAAGCGATGAGTACGATGCGGTCGTGAGCACGATTGGTGGAACACCGGCGGATCCGCGCGCGGATAGCGAGGCGAACATTGCGCTGATCGATGCGGCCGCTGCGAAAGGAGTTGGTAAGTTTGTGCTCGTGACGAGCATTGGCGTGGGCGATAGCGCGGACGCGCCGCCGCCGAATGTTTTCGATGCGTTGAAGCCCGTCTTGGTGGAGAAGGCGAAGGCTGAAGAGCACTTGAAGGCGGTTAGCGCGAAGACTGGTATGCCGTACGTGATTGTGCGACCGGGTGGTTTGAAGAGCGAGCCGGCTACGGGAACGGCGGTGCTCACAGAAAACGTCGGCATCTGCGGCGCCATTCACCGCGAAGACGTCGCAGATTTGGTCATTCGATGCGTCTTGAAGGAAAAGGCGAACGGTAAGGTTTTGTCCGCCGTCGACAACGCGCAACTCTTCGATCAACCGGCGTTTGAACCGTTCGAAGTCTAAATTTTTTTAGAAATATTTTCAACAGTAAGGATACGTCTTATTTCTCATCAAAAGCATTGGTTTATTCTAAGTTTAGCGTTCTACCGGTAGCGAAAGATACATCGATTAGTGTACAACCTGCGCGTGGGCGAGAGCAAACTGCGCGCGCAGTTCTTCTTAAATACTTTTGTTGTTCGTGTCACCGTCTCGCGTGCGCCGGGATGAGCTTGTCCTTCAGCTCTTCGCTCAAACCATCGAGTTCATCCTCCACAAAGTTGAACAGGGGCGGAAGCGGACTTCCGTCCGGTAACACGGTTGATTCGTCGCGCAGCTCATCAAAGTAAGCGTGCGTACACATCGTCAAGCCGTCAAAACGTAACTCGGGCTCGTAAACGAGGATTTTTGAAATCAACTCGAGAGCCAGCGGGTCCGAGTTCTTTGAGAACACCTTGGACCACGAATGCGCTTTTATTTGCGGAAACTTAAATTCCGTGTAGTTGGGGTTCATACATGTTATCTGATCCTTTGTGGGCGTGCCCAAGACTTTGATAATCTCCACCAACTGGTCGACGCCGCTATCGCCCGGGAACAGCGGAGAGCCCAACAGCATCTCCGCCATGACGCAACCGGTACTCCAAATGTCAATCGCCGTCGTGTAGTTGGTCGCCCCGAATATCAATTCCGGAGCTCGGTAATATCTAGAACAAATGTATGAGATGTTTGGTTCGGTCGGGACCAAAATCTTTGCGCTACCAAAGTCGCAAATCTTCAACACGTGCGTCTTTGTGTCCACCAACAAGTTTTGCGGTTTAATGTCTCTGTGACAAATTCCGAGCTTGTGCACAGCCGCTAGCGCGCGCCCCATCTGATACGTGTACAATTTCACAAGTAGTCCAGGTACCCGCTGATTGTTCTTGTGATAATGCTTACTGATTCTGTAAACCGTATCGGGAACAAATTCTAAAACCAAGTTGAGGTACACCTCGTCGTCCTCCGTCGTGTGATAAAAGCTATGTATCAATTTCACCACGTTTGGATGATCCAGCTCCTTCATGATTTGCAATTCTCTATTCTTAAACCTCTTATCCTGCAAAACCTTCTTGATCGCCACAACCTCATCGTTCTCTCGACACCTCGCCTGGTACACGACGCCGAAGGACCCGTTTCCAACCACCCTCGACGTCTCGTACGAGATCTCCGCCGCGTCCGTCACCGACGACCCGGTGTGCACGACGTGTCCGACCGCGTTCGGATCACCCTCAATCTTCAACGTTTCGTACACCTACGCGTCGATCGTTCGCGTCCGTCGCACGTCGCACGTCAGTCACGAGAACCCACGAATTCCGCATTCACTCAATCGAGAAATTTTAAACGACTCATTCCGTTCGCTCGCGTCGTCGTCGTCGTCGTCGTTCTACGTCGTCGTCGCGCGACGAACGATACGAAACCACGCACCGCATCCTTCGCCATGCTCTTAATGGTCAAACCCTCTATCTCACCCGCCACGCGCGTCGGGTCCGTCGCCGTCATCGCTCGCCGTCGTTCGCGCTCCGTCGCGCGCGGCGTGCCCACGAACCCGAACGAACGACCGGTCGGTCGGTCGGTCGTCGTCGAGACGCCACGCCACGCGATGCGATCGCGAAACCGCACGCGGGAACGCGCGCGCGTGTCAACGAGACGAACACCCGCGCGTGCGTCGTCCGCGTGTGTCGCGCGTGCCCGCAGCGCTCGGTCTCGACGAACGAACGAACGAACGAACGAACGGGTTGAATGAGACAACGGTCGAGAGTTTGGGCGAAACGACGCGTCTTTTCTTTTGAAAAATGTAATCCGTTAGGGTTTGGGTTACTTGAGTCTTTACTCGTCGGATGGTGGCATAGTCGGTGTTTGTAGAGTCGTGATTCGTCGATTTACCCCCCTGATGTGACTTTCCGTGCTCGACGAGGTCAAGATTGATGATGATGATGATTCATTTGACTTCGATTTCGATTAGAGAGATCTCTCGTCAAACACCGACGCGCGCGTTCGGATACCGGCGAAGGATCGGGCGGACGAATCGGGCGGACGACATGGCGACGACGGCGTTGCACCCGAGCGTGAAGTGGTGCGAGAGAGAGGACAAGGTGTACCTGACGATCGAAGTGCAGGATGCGCAAAAAGTGGATGTGAAGATCGAAGAGACGCGCTTTGACTTTGCGTGTGAAACGCCCGAGGGACGAAAGTACGCGGAAACGCTGGATTTGTTTGATAAAGTTAAGATGGATGCGTGCACGTACGCGACGACGGGACGACAGGTGTTTGCGGTGTTGGTGAAGGAGACGCCGAAGTGGTGGGGTAAGTTGCTGCCGAGCGGGACTAAGAAACCGGCGAACTTGAAGGTGGATTTTGACAAGTGGGCGGATGAGGATGACGATGACGTGGGAGACGTGGATACGTCTGGATTTGATATGCAGAGCATGATGGCTGCCATGGGCGGAGGTGCCGGTGGTATGCCTGGGATGATGCCCGGGATGATGGGCGGAGGCGCCGGCGGTATGCCTGGGATGATGCCCGGGATGATGGGCGGCGACATGGGCGGCGGTATGGGCGGCGCCGGCGGTCCGGGAGGTGATCCGGCGGACATGGCCAAGCTTCAAGAACTCATCGCGTCCATGAAGGCGGAAGAAGCCGCTGGTGCGGGCGGCGCAAAACTCGAACCGGTGGAAGAAGAAGGCGAAGAAGAGGCCGGCGCCGACGACTTGCCCGACATCGCCTAAGTTGGTAAAAATTACCGTATGAATACGTAATCACTTCTCCGTGCAATAAAACAAACGAACGAAAACTGAGTTGAATCGATGATGATGATGATCCCGCGAGCGTGAAATTTACATTTGTCTATGACTGGCGCCTCGATTTCAATTAGAGCTTTTTGGATTTCGACGACGAACGCGCCATTTCCTTTTCTCTCTTCTCGCGTGCTCTAGAGATGGATCTAATCGCCACCTTGGACGTAAGTCTCGCTCTCTTCGCGCTCGGAGGCTCGGGAGTTAAAATTTTCGCCGCAATGGCAACCACAGCGCACGCCGCAACGCCACCGACGACGTACGCGCCGATGGCTTCAAACGCCTCTCGCGTAGCAACGTCTCCGGCAATCACGTGACTCGCGATGACGACGGAGGGATTCATAAATCCGCACGAGTACCTACATCTCTCTAACATGGCTGTCATGACATAAAACCCGCTCCCGAGCGCGGGAAGCAACGATTTAGAAAATGTCTTCTCGGCGACGCCAAAAAACAAAAAATTCGCCGCGGCGACGGCGAATTCCGCCATCGCAGCCGCCTTGAACCCACCCGCCGGGAAAATCGGCACCATCGCAGCCTTACCCTTAAACCAACTCGGATACGCCGCAGTGAGTTTGAGCAAAGTCGCGAATGCGACGACGTGGGCCGACACGCTCGTCAACGCGCCCGCGACGGCGCGTCCGACGCTCATCTCTCCCAGCATCGCCCTCAGCACATACACCGTCGGGTTATTCGTCGCCCCCTTGGACGCCCGCGCGTACGTTGGCGCAAACACCACGGCGAGTTCGATGAAGAGCAGCGTCACCAGCGCAATCTCCGCGTCGAATTCGATGGAATACTTGGACCAATCGATGCGCGTTTCCAACGCTTTGGTTTGCACGTCTAACAGCAAGAGCGTCGTGCAGACGATAAAGGAGGAGACGAATTCGGCGATGAGTGGAATCTTCATCATAATGGTCGTCGTCGTCGTCGAAGCGTGTTGGGCGTGGCTTCGTCGCGAGTCGATGAGTGGCGCACGCGAGAGAGATTTTGAACAACACGATCGCGCAACAAAGTGTCAACTTGTTTTTACTGTTGCGCGCGCGACTCGCGACATTTCTTCAAGTTACAGTGCGTATTGAAAGAATACTAATCGGGTAATTCAACGCGAACGCATCACGCCACGGGTTCTGGCTCGGGAACGACGAGATCTGGGTGCGTGGCGTTGACTATCGGCACGCAGCGCTCGCAGAGTTGAGAGTGCTTGGCGTCCGCGCCGACGAGGGTGGAAAAGTTCCAGCATCGAGCGCACTTGTGGCCCGCGGCGCGTGCAATGCCGACAGAGACGGAACCGGCGCCGGGAACGTCGGTGATGGATTTGAATTCGCACCCGTCGACGGCTTGAGCGGCGGAAGAGGTGACTTGCACGTCGGAGACGATGAAGAGGTACCTCAAATCGTTGGCAATTTCTGGCGAGTTGAGACGAGCGGTGAAATCGGCGTCTTCGCAGTGGAAATTCACCTTGGACTCGAGAGACGCGCCGACGAGCTTGGCGTTGCGGGCGTCTTCGAGCACCTTGTTGACGGTGTCTCTGATCTCCAAGAAGGAGTCCCAGAACTTGACGTCATCGCTGGCGAGGTTGGACCAGGCTTCCGGTCGCGTCGGCCAGCCAGCAATGAAGACGGAAATGGCTCCTTTTGGCTTGTCGTACGGCAACGCTTGGAAAGCCTCCTCCGCCATGTGCGGCGTGAGCGGCGCGATGGCGGCAATCAAGCTTTCGACGGTTGCGGACACAACCGTTTGGCAAGCGCGACGTTTGATGTCGTTTTGTTCACCAATATACAATTTATCCTTGCTCACATCCAAGTACACGTTTGAGAGAAACGTGGTGAAGGATGAAATCGAAGCGACAACGCGCGCATAGTCGTACGCCTTGTACGAAGCCTCAATTTCATTCATCGTCGCATCGAGACGGTGAAGGATGTACTTTTCAAGCGATGGAAGATTGTCGTACTCAATCTTTTCTTCCGGCTTAAAGTCGTCCAAGACGCCCATCAAGAAGCGAATCGTGCCTCTAAGCTTGCGGTACGCTTCGCTCGTTTGCTTGATGATATTCATACCAATGTTCACGTCACCCGAGTAGTCAGTGCTAGCAACCCAGAGACGCAAGGTATCTGCGCCGTAGCCCGGCTCTGCCTTTTGGTTCTTTCCGCCTTCGATGACTTGACGCGGATCGATGACGTTGCCCAAGCTCTTGGACATCTTGTATCCCTTTTCGTCGAGAACGAAACCGTGAGTCAAGATGGTCTTGTACGGTGCCATGCCGGAAGAGGCGACGCCCGTGAGCAAACTCGACTGGAACCAACCGCGGTGTTGATCGCTTCCTTCCAAGTACAAGTCAGCAGGGTAAGACAAGCCTCGAGACTTTACAACGCCAGCCCAGGAGGTGCCGGAATCAAACCACACGTCCATGGTGTCCGAGCCTCGCACGAGATCACCCGCCTTCGACTTGTACTCTTCTGGCAATAGCTCCTCGATGTCCATCTCCCACCATGCATCCGTACCACGCTTGCGAACAATGTCCGTAAAGTGAGTGATGATCGCCTCGTCCATGAGCACCTCGTTGGTGTCCTTGTGGTAAAAGGCGGGAATCGGCACGCCCCACGCGCGTTGACGAGAAATGCACCAATCGGAGCGTCCACTCACCATCGGTCGCATTCTCTTCGAGCCGGATTCCGGAATGAAAGTCAACTTGTCTAATTCGCTCAACGCGTTATCACGGAAGCCCTCAACCGAAGCGAACCATTGCTCAGTGGCGCGGAAGATGGTCGGCTTCTTTGTGCGCCAGTCGTACGGATACTTGTGGTTGTACGCCTCTTGCTTGAGTAGCGCACCGGCAGCGGTGAGCTTCTCGATGCACAACACGTTACCGTCACCCAACACATCTTTCCCCTCCAAATCGCTACCAGCCTCGGCCGTGAACAAGCCAGCGTTATCGACCGGGGAATACAATGGCAATCCGTACTTCATGCCAGAGATGTAATCGTCTTGACCATGACCCGGAGCCGTGTGAACCAAACCGGTACCCGCGTCAGTGGTGATGTACTCGCCACCGATGATGACGGGCGACTTACGCTCGTACATGGGGTGCTGGTACTGGACGTTTTCCAAGTCGGAACCCTTGAACGTGGCGAGAGTCGTGAGCGTCGTCTCAAGCTTGGCTTGAACAGTCTCGCGCAAACCATCTGCGACGACGAGTGTCTCGCCCGTGGATTCGTTACGCACGACGCTGTAGTCGAGCTTGGCGTTGACCGCGACCGCGGCATTCGCCGGCATAGTCCACGGAGTCGTCGTCCAGACAGCCAAGGACGCGCCTCCATCAGCCGTCAAGAGCTCCTTCAATTGCGCCGGAGCGGAATCCGGAACGTCGCTCACCTTGAAGGCGACGTAAATACTCTGGGAGACGTGTCCCTCTGGGTACTCCAACTCAGCCTCCGCGAGGGCAGTCATGGAAGACGGAGACCAGTGCACCGGCTTCTTACCTCGGTAAATGTGCCCGTTGAGGAACATCTTACCGAAAACTTCCAGCTGCGCCGCCTCGTACTCGGGTAAGAGCGTCATGTACGGCTCGTCCCAATCCCCCCAGATACCATATCTCTTAAACTGTTCGCGCTGGTTATCCACCGTCTTCATCGCAAACTTCTTCGCCTTGTATCTCAGCTTGATCGGCGTCAACTCCTTTCTCGCCTCGGCATCCATACTTTGCAAAACCTTGAGTTCAATCGGCAAACCGTGGCAGTCCCACCCCGGAACGTACCGCACCTTTTTGCCATTCATCATCTCCCACCGGTTCACGAAATCCTTCAAAATCTTGTTCAACGCGTGTCCAATGTGCAAATCCCCGTTCGCATACGGCGGTCCATCGTGCAACGTGAACGCCTCGGCGTTTTCACGCTCCGCCAGCGTCTCGTACACCCGGTTATCCTTCCACCACTTTTGCATCACCGGTTCCTTTTGTACGCTGTTCGCTCGCATCTCAAACGTCGTCTTTGGCAATCGCACCGTCGCGCCGTAGGCGTTATCCTTCTTCTTCCCACCGCCGTCCGCTTTACCACCCTTACCCGCGCGCACGACGAGCGCTCGTCGCGTCGTCGCATCCGTGTTCACCCTACCCACACCGAACGACGAAGTCGACGACCCCGGTCCTCGCTTCGTCGCGACGAAACCAAACTGTCGTCTCGCCGACGTCGCGGACGCCGACGTCGTCGTCGTCCATCGCGTCGTCGTCGCCACCGTCAATCGCATCATTCACGTCGGTCGCGTCGCGGCGTCGTCTGTCGCCGCCGTCGAAAGGCGACAAGCCGCCGACGTCACCGTTTTGCGATGCATGGTTTTATCTTTGATGTTTTTGAGTCGATTGTTCGTATTATGTTCTATTTATTCGTGTCACGTCACCAAAAGTAAGGTTATACCGTTTTTAATTATTGATGCCTTCTGAAATCATACACTACGTAACAATAAACCT
>JACLAB010015538.1_pt1 | contig 39110 bp, 28 predicted proteins | sample 8027921 | NCBI WGS metagenome assembly JACLAB01 (sample SAMN15725117, study PRJNA655200) | protist metagenome | isolation source: fluorescence activated cell sorting (FACS) single amplified genomes of... | place: USA: West Boothbay Harbor, Gulf of Maine | collected 2000-07-19 | reverse complement strand
ACAGCACATCAACACCGCACCGGCGATGAATTTTCCGTTCCGTTGACGCGACGGTCGCGCTTCGTCGTCGTCTCCATCCTCATCACCCCTTCTTCGCCCTTTCGCACCATCCCCACCCCGCGCCGCCCTTCGCACACCACCATCACTCGCATACGCATCAGACCCACTCCCCGCGCCCTCACCGCGCTCGACATCGCCGCGTGTCGATGATAATAACGACGTGCGCTCCGAGTCCACGTGAACACCATCATCCTCCCGTCGTCCTCTCGCACCCGCGCGAGACGCGCCACGTTCGCCCTCGCGCCGCCACGCGCGATCCCCGCGCGAGCGATCGTCCTCGTGATCGTTCGCCGCCATCGCTCGGCGCGACCTCCACCGCGCGAACGCCACGCGGCGACGGAATGGCGATCGAACGTTCGATGCGAATGGTGTTGCCCGAACGCCCTCGATAAACCACGATCCTATACCCCTTCCCATACATAGAACCACACAAACCGTATACGCGCGTCATAAAAAATACCCCCAACCGTCCCTCATAAAACCACCTACACCTCCCAAACCCAACATCCAATACTTACATTCGGACACTCGGCGTTCCAAAATACCCACACCGACCCATCGTAAAAACACCCACACCGTTCAAAATAACACTCCAGTACACGCTTTCGGACACTCGGCGTCCCAAAATACCAACGCGATCTGAGGGGCGGGGACGCGAAAGATACGCTACACCGCGACGCACCCCGACGCAAACGATGGCTTTCACCGCGCAAACCTTACCGACGAAGACCGTGGCGACGTTCAACAGGTGGGTGACTTTGCGTGCTCGCACCACGCACGGGCTCTTCGCGCGCCAGGCGCTGGGGAATGCGCGCGGGAGGGCGCGAGGGTGGTTTGAGCGATATGATTTCGCACACGGCTGACGCGCGAGGATGATTGTTGTGTGTCGTCGACGCGCGTTCGTGGTGTCGCGTGTGTGTACTGACGAGCGTCGCGTGTTGTTCTTTTTTCATGATGCGCAGCCGCGTGGCGAAGCAAACGCGCGCGCGCCGTGGCGCGAAGACGGTTGTTCGCGCGTACGACGACGTGAACCTGGTGATCAGCGGCGCGAACGCGCTCTGCCTCGCGCTCGGCCGCTTTGTGTTCTTGCCGTACCAACGCGCGCAAGTCGAACGCGTGGGTATGCCGACGCAAAACGGCAAGACGCACTTCGCTGCGGGTGATTCTCGCGCGGAAGAGGCGAGCTTTGCGATGGCAACGCGCGACCCGGCGGGCTTTACGATCGTCGATTTGCTCGCGTGGGGGTCCATCGGTCACGCTGTGGGTTTCTTGGCGCTCGCGTCGCAATCCGCGCAGTCGATGTTGTAAATCGCTCACGCGTTTAGGCTACAGCAACCAGAACAAACCAACAGACACCTCTAGAGAGATGGGGAGGCTTGTAATATCGTTACGATAGCGCCGTCGCGTCTTTATTCATTCAAACGTCATTCCTCTTTGCATGATTCCTTGGCTGCACGTATACGACTGCTCGTACTTTTAAAAATGGCTAATCGGCTAATAGAATGCTAATCGTATCTACGTCTGCGCCGCACGACGATTCGCGGCGGGTCTAGCTGGCGGCTCGTACGCTCCGACGAACGCCTGCGCCGGGATGGCTTCTGGATTCACGAAATCCGCGGCGGCGACTTCTGTGTTCACCTTTTCGAGCTTCACGAGCGGTAACGCCATGGAATTCAGCTCGAGTGCGTAATTATCGTTCAACATGTCGACCGTGCGTTTCAATGCCTCGGGCGTTGCGAGGTTATCTTCGTACGACACGTCCACGCAGTCGCGCTCGTGCGCGGCGGAAATGCGCTTGGACGCGTTGAGCCACGCTCTTGATTGTCGCACAAATTCGTCAAACACGTTGGCGTTGAACTTGATCGGCTCTGGAGCACTGGAAAACTCGCGCACTGGAATCAAGTCGGCATCGAATGGGTCAGCACCCGCACGAATCTGCTGAAACGGGGCCAAGCCCAACGCTCCGCGCAAGCTCGAGGCGTACATGCCGAGTTTGTTTCTGCGATCGACGCACATCACGAGCGGCTCTTTCGTGCTCGACATGATGGACTCAAGTACGAACTCAGCGCGCTTACGTTCGATTTCTGTTGAATGCAGCTTTGCGCCTAAGATTGAAACGTACACCTTGTCGATGCCAGCTTCCCACGCGCGACTCAAAACTTCGTCGACGAATTCCCCCGGGTAATCAAACGAGGCGTCAATCGTTGCCTCTTTGACGCCAATTTCGAGCAAGTACGTTCGAAGCTTTCCACGCCAGGACACGGTGTCGTATTTTGGTAAAGACGCCACCGACCACCAGTCACCTAGGGTGATGTAGTTGGCAAAGAAGGCATCCGTACGAGGCAAACCTTCGCGTTGCCACAGCGTGGAATTCAGCGGATGATCCGACGTCGTCGCCAACACTTCATTCAGCAACGACGCTCCGCCTCGAATCGACGTCGCAGCGACGACAAGTTTGGCCTTCTGGTATACCCCTCCAGATTTGTGCAATCGCACGCGAGTAACGAGCGAGCTCGTGTGCAGAGGAGCGCCGAGTTGACGCACGAGCGACAAGCTCCATTTGTGCAACAAGTCGTCGTTCGGTGGCACCTTCTTCTCGAGCCAATTGATCACCATTTGCTGCCGTTGTTTGGCATCGCATCCAGTTTGCCAGCTCGCGCCATGGAATGAAAAGTGGTCTATGGCGTACGAGTCCGGATAGGCGCTCGCAATCGTCGTGCACGGAAGCGTGGTGTTCCAATACGAACCGTCGACTTCCTGCACGAGCGCTTGCTTGACGGTGAGTGGATTCCAGTCATCAGATCCGGAAGTCACGCGCTTCCACGTGAGCGACATGTGCTTGGTGAAGGACCTCTTACCCGTGATATCACTACCGTCGACGACGGAGTTATCCATCATCCAACGTACATCTGGATTGTTTTCTGCGTCCTCCGCCTTGACTTCGCGCACGCACGTGTCATACTGATTTTCACCGCAACCAAGTGGATACGCCACGTCTCTCTCGAGTGCGAGTATGCTATCCTGCAGATGCTGATCGAAAATGATGTGTGACAACCACACCGGACCAGTGATGGCGTTCGCGATGCAGCGCTGACCGAAATCGATGCCAGTTAAATACCCCGTCGTATTCAACACCTTTTCAAACACTGCCGCTCGAGGTGTCGTCGCCCCGAGCACACCAGCGCTGTAAAATCTAGAATCCCCCGGATCTTTCACCATGAATACTTCCTTATTCGTCGCCAAGGCGGCATCGAACAGTGGCGTGATGTCCTTGAAAAGCTCGACGTTCGTGTCTAAATACAATCCGCCGTTGTGGTACAAAATCTCATACTTCATCAAATCCACAAGCATCGAGTACACATTCTCGCCCGTGAGCTGATGGTACGCCCTACCGCGCTCAATTGTCGCTAAAGTAAGCGGAAAATTGCGCTCGTTCACGTCCGCTTCAGTCCAAAGACGTAAGCTCCATCCCGCTTGCTCGAGAACGTTGCGGTTGCGCTCAAAAATCATTCGCTTCACCCCTGGCACGTCGCTCCCGAGCCAAATCTCATGCGCCACGCGCGGATACCCCCCATCGTTAATCGCATTCGCCACGGCCATCTCCTCTCTATATATTATACCCAGCACCGCCACGATAACGGTCACGGCGAGCGCGATCGGGTGCGTCGCGACGTCTCTCGCGCGCGCTCCCCAACCGTACCCTCGCGACGACGCCCCGCGTCCCGAGCGCCCCCGACCGCGCGCATGTGCGTCATCACCGAGCAGTGATGCGCGTTCGCTCGTCGATGGCGCGTTAGCGACGTCGCCGCGCTCGATATCGCGCGACATTGGGCCGAACGTGCCGCCAACACCCTTTGTCGAAGCGTCGATCGACGCGCGACAGCCGCGGGTTTTCGCTCACCTACGACGCGTTCGCGCGGCTAGATGCGACGAACGAAACGCGTGTGAACGATGCGCTGACGCGCGGCGGGTCGTGCGCGAGCGGCGCGCGGGCGTGTGGCGTCGACGCGCCAGCGCTGTCGATGGCGATTCGGCGAGTTTATACCCTAGCTCCATTTATGGAAATGCGTTGACAGATTTAATTATGATATAATACATGGAAGGCAAAGCGTCGCGAGAATGAATGCGAATGCGCGCGCCGCGCCGACGTCAGAACGCGTCGCCTGAGTATTCTATCACTCTGCGACCGCGTGGCTTTCAGAACAACACTTCTCTTACGTATTCACGACACGCACGCGCTCGTTTACGATGCATGCGCGTGTGCCCGCGTCGCGCGGGGCGGCTTCGACGCCGCGCGCGCGTCGGCGGGCGCTCTTCTTCTCTCTGGTGCTCTTGGCCGCCAGCCTCGATCGCGTCCGCGCGAGCGCATCCGTCGGCACGCATTGCTTGACAAACTCGAACGATTTGGCGCCGTGTCAAACCGCACCGGGCGGCACTGCGTGCTGTACAGCGATCGGTGAGTGGAACGACGCCGGATGCTTTTGCTCTGGCGGCGTCACCACCGCTCTCGACTCTACGCAAGCGACGTACGCGGCGCAGTTCGCAACGCTGTGTGGCATAACAACCACAACGTCCGCGAGTGATGCTACGTGCGTAGCTGCGCTCGCTGCGCAGTCCTCGAGCCCGACTTCGGGTTCGAGCGGCGGTGTCTCTCCGTCTCCCGTTTCGACGGCGCCCGCTGCGCCGACGAATGTCTACTCTCTGCGCACCGGCACAGACGAAGTCATCGTTGGCTGGACCGCCAGTACATCTTCTGGTGTCGTTGCATACGCCATTGATGCGTGCGACGCGAGTAATCTCGCAACGTGCGCATCACCGACGCGCGTCACGGTCGCCGCTACTGCGACGTCGCACACGTTCACCGGCGTCTCCAACCCGACGACGATGGTGTATCGTATCAAGGCTGCGACGACAAGCGAATCGAGCGATTCTACTGCACCAACGTCGGTTCCCATGCGCGACGCCCGAACTGCGCTCATCGTGTCGAATTTGAACTCGGCTTCGAGCGCTTCGTCGTGCGGCTCGTGGGCTACGCCCTGCGATTCCATCGCGTCTGCCCTGGCAGCGACGACGTCTGCGTCAACACGATCAGTACTCGTGCTTCCAGGCACACACGGCTCTTCGTCGTGTGGTTCCACGCTTGGCTCTAGTGCGGTGTCGATCTCTTCCGTGCTCGGGTCTCCGGCGACAACGCTCGATTGTGCCGAAGCCGACCGCGGTTTCGATATTGCAGGCGCCGCCGACATCTCTATCACCGGTCTCACCATCACCAACGGCTTGGCATCTACTGGAGGGGGTATCCGCATGACGAATGCTCCGTCTGTCACGCTCGAAGACGTCGTGGTGTCGGGATGTAAATCCCAAACCATGGGCGGCGGCTTGCATTTGGTGAACTCTCAGCCCGTCATTAAGCACTCGCGCTTCGTGGGTAACAGTGGCGGAAATGATCGCTCCGGGAACCACAACCGCGGGGGTGGTGCGTACTTGCAAACCACGTCCCACGCCACACTCTTGAACGTCAGCTTTGTCGAGAACACGCTTGATGTCAGTGGTAAGGGTGGTGGATTGAACGTCGACGAAAACTCCAACGTTACGGCGAATGGATTGACGCTGACGGGCAATAAAGCCTTCTTCGCCGCTGGTCTCTTCATCGGTCACGGATGTCACGGGACATTTTTCAATGTCGTAGCCACCGAGAATGAGGCGTCTTATGGCGCCGCGATCGGCGTATTCGAAGGCGGCAATCCAACGTTCAATACTGGTCTCGTCAAGTCGAACAAAGCGTCGCTTTGGGGCGCGGGCGTTATCATCTACACGGGTGCGAACGCGCACTTTGAAGCGATGGCATTCGAATCCAACGAAGCTGAAATCGGCGGTGGAGTGATGCTGTATTCACAATCCACAGCGTCCATGTCAAACTCGCGCGTGTTGTCCAACGTCGTCACAAAGTACGGCGGCGGCATTCGGCTCAACGACCGCGCGACGCTCTCGATAACGAATACGCGCGTGTCGAACAACGTGGCAGTGCTCGGTGGCGGTGGCGTACACGTTACTTCCGGTGCAACGCTCACTGCTACTGCAGGAGAGATGGTGAACAACACCGCCCCTGACGGTGGCGCGATGTATTGCTCTGGCGGCGAACACGGCGGCGGCGCAATCGTCGGCTCAGGCATCTCCGTGAAATCCAACATCGCTTCCGGTCTCGGCGGTGGAGCTTACATGACCGAAGCATGCGCTGTTGAAATCAAAGATTCATCGACGTTCGAATCGAATTCTGCGGTGAGCGGTACGAGCTGCCGAAGCTTGTATGAAGTTGGCGGAGGCGCGTTTGCACTCGAGCCAAACACCGCGGAACATCCAACGACGCTCGTCATCGACAGCTCATCCACGGTCAAGGCAAATGTCGCACCGAGCGGCGGTGCATTCTTTGTCGTGCCCGCACCAGTTTCAGCCGACGCGAATTCTCCGAAAGGGGCCCAGATTACGCTCGATGTGTCCACGTCGGTGTTGAACAACGCCGCCTCGGGATGTCAGTCGTCCGTCGCCGGCCGCGGCGGCGCGATGTACCTCTCCGCTGGAAACCACACGTTCTCCGGTGTGACCTTTGAAAGCAACACCGCATCTAGCGATGGAGGTGCAATCTTTGTTGAAAGCGTCGCTTCGGTAACGATGCAAGCGTGCACGGCGTCACAAAACACCGCGGGGACCTTTGGCGGCGCCGTGGCGCACGTCGGCGCAAAGCTCAAAATCTCAACCGGTACATTCACTTCGAACACAGCTAACGGTGGTGGTGCAGTGTACGTCGCCAAGTCATTGACGACAACGCCGATGTTTGCCATTATTGGTACGACGATGGATTCCAACACCGCGCACCGCGGCGGGGCGATGTACTTTGCCGCGAATTTGGCACTCGGAACGCTATCCAACATTGCGCTCCATCGCAACACCGCCGTCGCCGGTGCGGACTCTTACTGGATTCGTGCTGCGAGCCCAACCACGGAGTTTGCATGCGCCTCATGCGCGTACACGCACGCCAACGGGTCGACCCGTGGTGTGTTCGCGACTGAAGCACTCTCGGCGTCGTCAGCGATTGGCATTCCCGCGAGCGTCGAAAGCGGTAAAGTCACCGATGACTTTTCTGTGCAGCTCGTGGACTTTTACAGCCAGGCAGTGACGAGCGAAATTGTACCGGTGACGTGCGCTATATCGCCAGTGGTGACACCTTCGGCGTTGGCGCGTCATTCGCTTGAGATTAGCGGCGCCGCGGCGTCGCAGACATCGAGCGGTGTCGCCGTCTTCACTGGAGCTATTTTGCGTGGCGAACTCGGTGAAGCCTACGTGGCGAAAATTACGTGCAATCGTGATGCGTCAGCAAACCTCGGTACAATCGCCCCGCTCGATCTCGCCGTGCGTGTGGGGACTTGTCTTCCAGGTTCGGAGCCGCTCGTCGTGCGCCACGCCGACGGCGTCGATGTTGCCCGCGAATGCACCGTCTGCAAAGATCGCACGTTCAATTTCGACGGCATCAAGTGCAAAGCATGCCCGAACGGTGGCGATTGCCGCGGTGGAACGTCCCTCGACGCCCTTCCTGGGTGGTGGCGCTCGTCTGAAACCGCAGAGCTCTTGTTTTCGTGTCCCATTCGCGAATCATGTGCTGCCGGTAACGCCACTGGCACACATGCGTGCGAAGAAGGCTACGAAGGTCCAGTGTGCGCGTTGTGCGCCCCGGGCTATAGGCACTGGGGCGGCAAATGCTCCGCGTGCGGCAGCGATGCCGCGCTCGCCGTGCCGCTCATTGGCATTCTCGCGTTCCTCGCCTTTTTGGTGTACATTTTCCAAAAGCCGCTCAAGCAAGCCGTCGGCACCGTCATCTTTTCCGCGTGCATGTTCGTCGCGCAAATCTTGGGCTTGCTCAAAGAATACGACATCGCGTGGCCGAAAAGTGTCGGTCGTTTGGTTGAAGTGCTGGATATTACAAACTTCAACATGGAATCGCTCACGCCCGGATGTTCGGGGAGTAAGTCAAATTACTACTCCACATACATCACCGCCGTCGTGGTACCACCCGCGGTGACGGCTTTCTGCATCGGTATTTATGTATTCATGGGTTTCATTGAACGTAACGCGCCGATGGCGAGGTTACGCGTCATTGCGGCCGATGCTCGATCGAAATGTCGCCGCAACGCCACGTGGCTCGTCGTCCTGTCGTACTCTGGCGTGGCCAAAACCGTGCTCCAATTGTACAATCAACGGCATCTGGACGTCGGCGTGTACTTGCGCCGCGACTACTCCATCAGTACCGCCGCGCACGAGCACTTCATCTACCGCATCACGGGCTTCATCGCACTGTTGCTGTATCCGGTTGGCATCCCTGTGATCATCACGGCAATTTTGGTGCGCAACCGAAATCGTCTGGACGACCCGAACGTCGAAGCAAACTTTGGTTTCTTGTACACCACCGTGCGCAAAGAGTTACCATTCTGGGAACTCACTGGTTTGTTCTTGAAATTCGTCTTGGCCGCCACGCCGGTATTCGCCAACGAGCGCGTGCTGCGCGCGCATTCAACTGGATTTGATACGGCGAGCGATTTCAACGGCGTCACGCAACTGTCGCTCGCGCAATTCTTTGTCGGCGTCATCTTCATCGCCACGCTGTGCATTCAGCCATACAAGAAAGCTCTACATAACGTACAGTTCTCATTGGCTATCGGCATCGTATTCGCCATGATCACACTCAGTGCGAATGTCTTCAACGCGGTGGATACGTACACCGAAGCGGAGAAAACCGCCGTCGCCGCCGTCTCCGTCGCATCCGCCGCTATCGCACTCTTCATCGCCGGTCTCATCAGCCTCAAGCGCGGTGAATTCTCATCGTCACACACACACGACGATCAAGCGTTCACCACGAAAAGCATCGCCGCGAATGATGTCACCCGCGTCGTCGACGCCGCCAAGCCGAGGACGAAATCGTTGGACGTCGTCGTCTAACCTCGCGTAGCACCGCCGCTACTCGCCTTCGCCCGCGCGACATCCCTCGCACACCTCTCGCGCGCGCTAATAACACATTTACGCATACATATTTACCCCCACACCCATCATCCCGTCGCGCGCCTCGCGTTCAAACGCCGACCGATACCAATGTTTCGCGCCAAATTTTTCGCGTGTCAACGCCGAAAACGCCCTCACGCCGACCGCACACGCCTCCTCGCGCCTCGCGTCGCCATGGACGCCATCATGTCGAACCTCCACCACTTACACGGCGAACTCACCGCGCGCGCGTCCTCGCCGTCGCCGTCGCCGAGCGCGTCGCCGAGCGCGAGCGCGCGTCGTCGTCAGCGTCGCTCGACGTCGCCGCCCGAAGACGCCCCCGAGCTCGCGCCGACGGTGTCGTTTGCGCACGCCCGCGCGGCGATCGAGCGCGAGTGCGCGGCGCTGGGCGAGCGCGAGGCGTTTGAGATGCGCCGGGCGCGGGATTTAGGGGCGTTGCGCGCGCCAGGGGCGCACGGGGCGGAGGACAAGGGTGGGAAGGGTGGCGTCGGAGGCGTCGGGTCGGAGGCGTCGGGCGCGCGGCGGCTGGCCCGCGCGCGCGGGGCGTCTGCGACGTGAGCGCGGATGGTGGCGTGGATTGAGCGTGGAAATGTATGCGTCGTCTCGCGCGTGAGTAGCATCAAACGTTTCGCGTGGTGTTGAGTTTGTGTGTTTGTTTGTAATATCGGAGGTCATTTGTTCAGTGTACTCGCTTTAGTGTCCGACGCGCGAACGAGAGCACGAGATCGTTTAGAAGCGGCAATATTCGCGCCATCATGTGCGCATCAATGTTGGTGACGGATGTTGCATCGGGCGTGACGTGCATCGCGCCGAGGGTGAGCCGAACGCGGCGGCGGTGGCGACGCCAGACGTCTGCGTCGGCGACTTTGCACGCCTCTCACGACGGTTCTCGTCGCGCGTTTCTCGCTCACGTCGTCGCGAGCGCGAGTGTGACCATGTTCAGTGCGCATCCATGGCCCGCGGTTGCGCGCGATGCGGGAGACGTGCGCGCGGCGGTCGCGCGCGTTCGAGAGGCGCGCGACCAAGTCGCCGCCTGCCTCGACGTGCTCGTCACCGCCGACGCCTTGGGCGTCGATCCACCGCTTACAGAGCTCGACACTCGGTTGTCGAAATTGTCATCGTTCGAGCGCGATGCGATTGAGATTGATCGGTTCGTCGCCGCGGCGCCGTTGACGGATATCGAGTCGGCGACGTGGAGAGTCATGAAAGCCGACCAGCTCGGCGTACCGGCGGCTGATTTAGATGACGCCATCGCCGAGCGCGGGGGTACTGGGGCGATACAGCTGCCAGGTGTGAGACGTCCGAATGACTTCTTGTGTTTCGTGTTTTCGTGTTATAACGATCCGCGTGCGCCGCCCTCGACGGAGCCGTTATTGACGTTGCGCTTGGCGCGCACTGGGGTGTCCATGGGGTTACGAAACGACCCACGAATCACCAGTGAAGGCTTGCGATACTCGTTGACGGACGTGTTGGAGAAATTCGACGCGTATCTCGAACTCGTCGACGGCGCTATGGGGTGATGTCGCGCGACGCGACGTCGTCGCGCGGCGACTGAACCCAAAAAGCACCCCGAGCCTCGACGGCGCATCACTCAACGACGCGCGCACGCAAACGTCGCTCGCTGAACAACACAAAGAAAAACCAAGAACATCAACGATGTCTGCGCGAAGCATCGTGATCGTCGGCGCTGGTAACAGCGCTGGATACCTCGTCCGCGCGCTCGTGGCGAATAACTTGGGACACAAAACGCTCTTGATCGGCGACGAAGACGTCGCGCCGTACGAGCGCCCGGCGCTTACCAAGGGATTTTTACACGCCGAAGGTCCGCCGCGTCTTCCTGGGTTTCACACGTGCGTGGGTGGCGGCGGCGAGCGCCAAACCCTCGAGTGGTACGCCGAACACGACGTGGCGTTGAAGTTGTCCACGCGCGTGACGGGCGCCGACTTGAGCGCGAAAACGCTCACCACGGATGGCGGCGAGACCATTTCGTACGAAACGCTCGTTGTCGCCACCGGATGCGGTGTCATTAAGCTCCCCGCGTCGATGAATGGCGATGCGGAGCGCGTGCATTACGTGAGAAATAACGCCGACGCGTTAAAGTTGTGCGCCGCCCTGGAAAGCGGAGCGACCAAGGCGGTGGTCATTGGCGGTGGCTACATCGGTCTCGAGTGCGCCGCCTCGCTCGCCACGCGTGGCTTAAAACCTCATGTGGTGATGATGGAGCCGCATGTCATGGGACGGTTGTTCAACGCCGATATCGCCAAGCACTACGAGGCGTTATACGAGCAACGCGGCGCGACATTTCACAGGTCAACCTCGGTAAAGACGATTTTGAAGGATGCCGAAGGTAAAGCCACGGGCGTGGAGCTCGCTGACGGTACCGTGCTTGAAGCAGACTTGATCGTCGTCGGTGTCGGTGCGACGGCGCCGACGGCGCCGTTTGACACGCTTGAACGCCCTGAAGGTCGCTTGGGTGGCATCAAAGTCGACGGTCAATTTCGCACGTCTGCCGACGGCGTCTTCGCCATCGGTGACATTGCGGCGTTCCCATTGCTGCTCTCGAAAGAATTAGTACGCATGGAGCACGTGAAGCACGCGAGAGATAGCGCCACACTCGTAGGTAACATCATCGCCGGCAAGACTGATGCGACGTACGACTACACGCCGTACTTTTACTCTCGCGTCTTTGAACACAAGGGCTCCGAGCGCGCGCTCGCCTGGGTCTTCTATGGCTTACAAAAAGGTGAAATTATCACAATCGGCGATTTCAACCCCAAGCTGGCGGCATTCTGGATCCATGAAGGCACATGCGTGGGTATCATGCTCGAAAGCGGAGACGCCGCCCAAGTCTCCGCGCTTGAATCCGCCATCCGTTCGGGAAAATCGGTCGACGTCGACGCCTTAAAATCCGCATCCTCCGTCGACCAGGCGCTCGCCATGGTCATTTAAGCTCGCACATCGTGTACTCTTTATTATACCAATCTCTACGCATTGTTTTAATCCATCAACCGACGCTCGTCATCCATCCAGGTCAGCACGGGACACGACACGCGTGACGTCACTCGCGCGCACGGTCGTTTTGATTTTCATCCAAAACGCCGCCGCACGAGCGATGATGTCGACGACGGCGTCACCACGGGTGTTCTCCGCGCGATGTACGCCCGCGCCCGCGCGCGCGCGCGTGGCGTGCGCGGCGTCGCGTCGTGTCCTGGGCCCGCCTGGGCTCGTGATGCGAGCTCGCGGGCTCACATCGATGTCTTCGCGCGACGCGGGCGCCGTCGCGCGTCCGCGCGCGCGGGGAGGGTGTGAAATAAATGCGCTCGCGTCGGAGGCGGCGCGCGGCGCGGTGCGCGCGCGCGCAGCGGCGATGGATATGGGCGCGGGCGACGCCGTGGGCTGGTTGAGCGAGGATTGCCGGCCTCGTAACGATGCGCTGGATAAGCTTATTCTCGCGCTGTTTATTCCAGCCATGTTGAACTTTTTAATTATTCCGCTCGTCGGTGCGGTGGATGTGTTTTGGGTTGGGAGATTGGAGGACGCCGTGTCGCTCGCGGCGCAAGGGGCGGCGAACCAAGTGTTTCAAAGCGCGTTTTGGATTATTTCATTCATTCCAAGCGTCGTCGCGCCGGTGGTGGCCAAAGCTGCCGCGGGTGGGAATAAAGAAGAATTGTCGAAGAAAATTGGTGAAGGCATTTTCTGCGCCGCTGTCGTCGGTGCGATGGGAATGATTTTTATGTACACGATGCGAGAGCGATGCCTGGGCGTCGTCGGCGTTGTGGCGGGCAGCTCGACGGCGGCGCAAGCGGCGCCATATGTTGGTTTCCGTGCGCTGACGTTCATTCCTGCAATTGTTTCCACGGTTGGTTTCGCTGCATTCCGCGGCACGCTTGATGTGATGACGCCAATGAAGATTACGTTGGCGAGTCAGATGATGAATGTCGTCCTCGATCCGTTGTTAATTTTTGGGTTTGGTGCGGTGAAGGCGATGGGCGTCGCCGGTGCTGCGATCGCTACGTCGATCTCTGAAGTGTTCTCATCGGCACTTTACGTGTCGTTGTTAGTTAATCGTAATCTAGTAAAGTTAGGCGATATGGTGAGACCCCCGAGCTGGAAGGCGCTCGGGACGCTCCTCGTCGGCGGCGCCGGCGTGCAGCTTCGTGCGGTGGCCCAAAACATCACTTTCTTGGCTGTCATGCGTGCCATCCTTACTATGGATGAAACAGGTACAGCTGCGGCCGCGCACACGATTTCTTCGCAAGTTTTCCAGCTCGGTGTGATTGCCATTTTGGCGTTGAGTACGATTGCGACGATTTTAATTCCGCAACGCATGAACTCCATGGAGAAGGGTGGTCCGCGTGAAGCCAAGCGCATCGCAGATCGTTTATTATTCTGGGGCGTTGGGATCGGTTTGATTTTGGCTGTCATGCAAGCTGGTGCGATTCCTTTCATCGGCGTCTTCTCTTCACTGTCCGAGGTGCAAGAACAGGCGAAGATGCCGTGCCTCATCGGCGCCGCGTTACAACCGCTCAACGGTATCGTGTTCGTCGGCGAAGGCTTGATGCAAGGTCACCAGGCGTTCCTTCGCCTCGCTGGTGGGATGTTTGTGTCCACCGGTGCGATGTTAATTGCGTTGCATTTTTACGGCAACTCCCTCGCGGGCGTTTGGTTCTGTTTCACCGTCTTCAACACCTTTAGATTGTTCTTTGGTATGCGACACCACTTCTTCGATGGCCCGTTGGCGCCTCGAAACATCGATGCCACCGTGGCGAAACTCCAAGCCACGGAAGCTGAGAAAGAAAACAAGTCTAGTTAATATTGCGTGCGCGTCCGTACTCGCCGCACGTCGTGTAGATCTGTACCGGTAATTAGTCAAAACGATGTAAGCAAACTAAGCAGCTTGATAAACAACACTCCGCAGCGTCGTGCTCGACGGCAGTGCAGGACGCGCGAAGCACACGTCCGACCCATTATGGGGCTGCTCACGATAATTAAAAAAGTACGTACGGTGCTCTGTCGCGCACGCACACTAGAGTGCGCGAAACGCGCCAAGCCCGCGTTTCTGTTGACTCTGCGCGCGCGCGCGAAACAGCGTTGACCACAAACTCACCTCGTTATTTCCCTCGTCACCACGCAGGTCAAGGCCAAAGAGCGCGAAATACGCGTGTTGATGGTTGGCTTAGATAACGCCGGGAAAACCACAATTGTCAAGCGCGTCAACGGCGAGTCTATTGACGAAATATCACCGACGCTCGGGTTCAACATCAAAACGATGACGCACGGAGCGTACGCGTTAAACATCTGGGATGTCGGAGGACAGAAGACTTTGCGGTCGTATTGGAAGAATTATTATGAAGCGACTGACGCGTTGATATGGGTCGTTGATAGCGCTGACGTGCGTCGGATGGAAGATTGCAAACGTGAGCTCGCCGCAGTGCTCGGCGAAGAAAAGCTCGCGGGAGCGAGCGCGTTGATTTTTGCAAACAAGCGCGATATCCAGGGCGCCATGGACGTCGAATCTATGGTAGACGTTCTCGGCTTGCGTCAGCTCGAGAATAGGCACTGGAAGATTGTCGGGTGTTCGGCGGTGAACGGCGAGGGGTTATTAGATGGCTTTGACTGGCTCGTGGACGACGTCGCCAGTCGGATTTATTTGTATGATTAATTCGCGTTCGCGCATGACGGAAGTGAAGCGACGCTGAAAACAAGCCGATTTATACTTGCGCATTCGCGTTTATTGTTGGTGGGATGCACGACGTTGTCGTTCGGCGAATGAACATGGCGGCGTAACCGTGACGAGCCGCGACAGCTCGCGCCTTTTTCAAATCTCGCCCCACTTTGAAGCACGCGAAACACCGCGCGCGCACAGCACGATGCCCCCGAAATCAACCAAGCCGGTGGTGCCGAAAACGATCATCGCTAAAGTTCTCGTGGCGATCGAAACCTTGGCGTCGCCGGCGCCTGGGTCGTCGAGACAAGCAATCGCAAAGTTTCTCAAGGACACCTACGACACAGACAACGCCGCCGCGCTCAAGCGTGCGCTAACCAAAGCCGTGACCGATGGCGTGTTGATACAGCAAGGCCAATCGTTTTCGATTCCTGGAATGGAGTTCGAAGCCGCGGAAGATGAGAAGTTGACGATCGAAGTGTTGCGAGAAGGCTACGAAGACTCGCCCTTAACCGAACGCGGCGACCAAGTCGACGTATCCTACGTAGGCACCCTCGCCGCGACTGGTGAAGAGTTCGAGCGCACAAACGGCGTGTTTACGTTTAACTTAGGTCTCGGTGAAGTCATCAAGGGTTTTGATCAGGGCATGACGGGAATGAAGGTAAACGAGAAGCGACGGTTGACGATTCCGCCCAAGCTCGGATACGGCAAGCGCGGGTCACCGCCTGAGATTCCAGGTGATGCGACATTGATTTTCGAAGTCGTCATGTTGCGGTTCATGCCAATGAATTAAGTATCACGCACGCTCACGTCGTCGTCGTGATGCTTGATTTCGAGGGCGGCAAACGCGCGCTGACTTCAGTTGCGCGCACGCGATGGCGTCGCCTCGCGCGCTCTTGTCGTCCCCGTGTTCGACATCTTTCTCTGCGCACACGAGGGGACGAAAATGCGTGAATGCGCGTGCACAGAGCCGTTCTTGCCGTTGCGCCACGGGAGGCGAGATCGACGTCCTGACGACGACGCTCATTGTAGATGACTTGGTCTTCGCAGACGGAACGACAAAGATGGCGGTTCTAGGCGGCGGAGGCGCGCAAACCGCGTTCGGGGCATCCATGTATTCGAAAGATATTCGCGTAGCGCTCGTCGCGGGCGTAGGCGAGAGCGACTGCCCCGAAGAGTGCGTACGCTGGCTCACAGAGTGCGGCGTCAACGTTCGAGGGCTCATACCTCAGAGAGGTATGCCCACGCCGCGTGCGTGGCAAATCACCGAAAACGATGGGCGCCGAACGCAAGTATGGCGCATGGACGCCGACGAAGCGCTATATTCGATGCTTCGTCCTAGATTTGCAACGTGGCCCGAGGAAGTTCGACACCCCCGAGCCTGCCACTTTGGCCTGAATCCGGTACGTCCCGATTTTGACCTCGTGCGCGATTTACGCGGCGCTGGCGTGCAATTAATATCGGTCGAACCATTCACGCATGCGACGAAGCCGCTCAGTGCGAGTTCGCTGAAGGAACTTGTGAGCATGGCGGATGTGTTCAGTCCGAACATTCTTGAAGCGCGAAGCTTGTTTGTCGAAGGCGAACGTTTGGGCGCCAAAGATTTAATTAAAGCTATGGCTGAAGCTGGCGGGAAAACTTTGTGTCTGCGCATGGGGGAAGATGGTGCGATCGTGTACGACGCGGTGATGAATGTAGGATATTCCGCGCCAGCGTGTGCGATGAACGTTGTCGATCCCACTGGGTGCGGTAATTCCTTTTGTGGCGGCTTTCTCGCCGCGCTGTTAGAAACAAACGACATCAAGAATGGGCTCGTGATTGGTTCAGCGGCGGCGAGTATTATGCTCGAACACGTAGGGGTTCCGATGGGACCATTAGATAGCTATAGAGACGAGGCGCGCGCGCGTGCTGCGGCGCTGCGCCTTGAGTCGTTCACATTGTGATTTGTGATGTACGCATAGGATTTCTTGAACGATGACACATTCGTCATGATGATTAATACAACACGCGCGCTACCTACTGCAAGCAAAATGCATTATACTTTTTTACTCTTCAATCAAGTCACCGCCGGGGTGGTAAAACGGACTGTGATTGAACTGGTTCTTTTGATCGATGATGACCAACGGCCTGCACTCGCAGTTTGCGGGCCAGCGGTGCAGATGGTCCACCATCGTTTTACACGGATTAGCCCCACCGAGCGCATACTCCACCATCAAATTACACATGAACGCACTGTGCGTGACGACGATGATGTGGTCCTCGTCTCGTTTCATGCACCAGTCGAGAAACTCTCGCGCTCTCGCGCGAAGCACCGGCTCGGGCTCGCGGTTCTCGTGCCCCGGTTTCCAAAACACATCCGTGTCGTTTTCAATCAACGAAAAGTCCACACCAGGGTACTCCTCTTTATATTCCGTCACCGACCTACGTCGGTCGCACGGATTCCCGCCAATCTGCTCGCGACACGACTCGAGCGCCACGAATTTTGCGCCGCCGCACAACGCCGTGTTCAAGCGCAATGTCGGCCGCGCGCACGTCTTCATCACCACCGCCTCCGTTCCGCGCATGAGCACCTCACCACCTCGCGCATCACCGTCTTCCACGCCGAACATCGCCGCCGCGGTATCCATCGCTCGACTCAACGGCGATACCACCACGAGCTCACACTTGCGTACGAGCGCCTCATACGCATCCCCGCGCAGCTTCAAATTCGCCTTGAACGCCTCGCACTGCCTCCACCCTTTCTCCGTCAACCGCGCGTCGGCATACGCCTCGTTTCCGTACTCTTTTGGGTCTCGTTCCCCGGCTTGATTGTGAAATCCCTCCGCGTGGCGAATCAAATAAATCGTCTTCGTCGCCCCGCACGGCACGACGGCGACGTCGCGCGCGCTAACACTCGGGGGATGGCGCACCCACCCCATCGTTCGCGGTCGCTTTGACGAGTCGCGAGGAATAAATATGCCGCACGCGGCGTCACTGTGTGGCGCTCGGCCATGGGTGCTTCAACGAGCGAATACGTGACGTATGTCGTCGCCGCGTTTCTCGCGTGCGTGTCTCGGGTGCGTCGAACGTTCTCGTTGCGCTCTCGTCGTTCGTGTCGTCGTTCGTGTCGTCGTTCGCTCTCGTCGTCGTCGTCGTCGTTCGTCGTTCACGCGCGTTGGCGCCCTCAGTGCCCACTGCCTGCCCGACTCATCTTATCTTTGCGTCGCTCGCGCGCGATATCGTTCGCAGACTGACGCGCGATGGACGGCACGCGTTTTTGACGTTTCTTAGGGCATCACTGGCGTCGGCGCGGCGATCTTATTTCTCGTGACCTGGGTCGTGTTCTCCATCGCGGGCGCGGACGTGGTGAGTCTCAAAGACACGGTGGCGCTCGAAGCGTTCGTGGGTTTGGTGACGATGATTCCATTCATCACGAGCGCAAATATCAAAAAGCACACCAATTGGCTTATTTTGAGTTCGTTCTTGCCGTGTCAGGTGGCGTGCGTGCCGTTGGGGGCGCTGGCGTTGCAGCGCGTGAGCCCCGCCTATTTAGAGCTGACTTTTTCAATGCTCATCGCGCTGTTCGTGTGCGAAAGGTCCGGGGTGGTTGGATACATCACTCGGCGAATTAAAGGCGGTGAGGTGAAACCAACACCACAAGACGCACCGACGGAAGTTGATGCGCAGGACGAAGAAGAGGCGCTGAATCGACTCGCAGACGCCGACGGCTCTGACGCGTTGTGGTACAAGGAGCCGATAAAATTCTTACACGGCCCGGTGGCGAATGAAGGATTAACGTGGAAGGGCAAGCGATGGAGTTTTATGCTCACGTGGGCGTGTGCTGGGTGTATGAGCGGATTTTTGGGTGGAATGACGGGCACGCACGGCCCACCGGCCATCGCGTGCTACACTGTGCTCAAAGTGAGTAAGGACATCGTGCGCGCGACGAGTGCGGCAATTCTCGTCACCGTGATGTGTGCACGGTTAGTGACGTACGCTATCAACGGTTTATTTGACATAGACAAACCTGGCGTGTACGGTGCCGCCGGTGCCGCTGGATTGGTCGGCGTATTATTCGGTATTCGCGTCCAAGGCTCCATTAATAAGGACCAGTTTACGCAAATATTGCTCGGCATTCTCGCCCTCGGGTCTGTGCTCATGCTTTACAAGGGTATTGAAGATTTGTAGTTTTTTGATTGTTTCGTTTGACGGTTGCTAATAATATGTACATCACAGTCATGCTTGTTTCCAAGTTTCAATGCAACGCTCGCGCGAGCGCTGAGAGCCTCCTCACAACGCGCACGCCTCGCCGCACATCGAGTCTTCACATTAGCGCACACCTAATATCGAGAACGAATATACGCGTCACACGCTGACATGTCGGGCGATAGAGAAGCTCGGGCGCGAGCTGCGAGAGCCGCCAAGGAACGCGGCACTAATCTGTACACCGCGAAGAACTACGCGGAAGCAATAAAGGCGTACGATGAAGCCATAGCGATCGCACCCAAGGACGACGAAGACCTCGCGGTGTATAGATCAAACCGTTCGGCGTGCTATTTACAGCTCAACGATGCGAAGAAGGCTAAGGCTGACGCCGATATATGTGTGAAATTGCGACCGACGTGGGCGCGAGGCTGGTCACGACTCGCCGCCGCAAACGTCATGTTACTAGACGACGTCGGTGCTGAACGCGCGCTAGAAAAGTGGGTGTCTTACGCGCCGGATAACTTGGACGCGCGACGACAGTTGAAGGAGGTTCGCGACAGGTTGGCGTCTAATCCGCGCCGCGCCTCGACGTCGGGCGGTTGGAAGCCTTCAATGCCTTCAATGCCTTCAATGCCGAGCTTGAATGGGCTAGGCGCAGCGGCGTTAGCGGTTGTGAGCATGGCTCGGATGAGATACGATAGAGGCACGCCGAATGAGCGCCTAGTGGTGCACTGCGTGTTGGCCGTGCTGGCGTATTACATCGCCACGCGCTGGTTCGGCGTCGGCTCAGGCGGCGGATACGGATACGACGACTACTACGATAGCTACGGTAGTGGATTCTCGCTCTGGACACTCATAGGCATAGGTGCGCTGTATTCGGCGTGGAAGAGTGGCGCCAGCATCTGGACTTTGTTGTCCATCGCAAACATGTTTGGCATCGGGAACGGCGGTCGACGTGGCTACGGTCGTGGATACGGTGGCTACGGTCGAGGATACGGTCGAGGATACGGCATGCCAGGCATGTTTTAATCTACTTTAGCTACGTATTTCTACTAAAACCACACAATGTACAGCAAACTCTACGCCAACAGCGTCTTCAGTAACCGACGCTCGTCATCGTCGTCGTCGTCGTTCCGTTTACGTTTTTTCGATTTTTTATCCTTTCGCCTCCGCCGATCACCGCGCTCCGGATCGTTGGCAATCGACACACCATCCTCCTTAATAGTTTTGCCCTTGAAAGCATCATCTACGCGCGTGTGCCCATCGCTCGACCCCAATTTGACCGCGCACGCCCCGCACACGCGCACCTTGACGAGCGCGCTCTTCTTCGCTCCCGCTTCAACGTACGCGAAATGACACTCAAAGCTCTGCAACGCATCCACGCCATCACACGCGCGTTCACCACACACAAACTGTCCTTTCCCGCTCCGGACCTCCTCTTCCGTGCGCCATCGCATGCCAACCTTCAGCGCGCGCGACAAGTCGCAAATCGCATACGTCTTGAACAACTTCGCGTAGTACCTCTTCGCCAGCTTCACCCCGTGCTCGACACCGCGCCCATCGGCATCAACATCTTCGTCCTCGCGCACGAATCGATGCTCGCGCGCCATCGCGTCGGCATCCGTCTCCACAACCGTCGCGCGAGTCAACGCCGCACCCCGCGCGCGCGCCCGATGCGCATCGTGCATCGCCAACAGCGCCGCGTGCGCATCCTCGCGCGACATCTCTCGCGCGCGGCGATGAAAATCTCGCGCGTCTGCACGCGTCGCCGCGCGCGACGACGACATCGCGCGCGCCGTCGCCGCGATGTGGCGCGATGAGCTCGCATTTTATCCACTGATGCGCTGGCGGCCGACGTCACCGGCGCGTCACTGTGCGACGCGCGCATCGCCGTCGTCGCCCACGTCTCGCGCGCATCGCATCGCGCACGAGGTTGAACGCATCGTCTCACACGCGTCTGCGCGTCGCGCTCGAGACGCCCGCGCCCGCGCCGCACGCACGCGCACCGCAGAGCGCAGACGAACGTTGACGCTGGAGGATGTCTGAGATCCCAATCATCATCGGTTTGCTCCACGGGTTCGACGGCACGGCGCACTGGCTGAACCATGTGCTCATCGATGGGATGATTCTTGGTAAGACGGGGGCGTATGACCCGTCGTCGTATTCGTTGATGCGTAAGTTTACCGTGATGTGGGCCTTCTTGACGTTGTTTACGTACATCTTGTACTTCACGCTGTGCCCGCTGTCGTACTGGTGGCACTTTGCGCGAAAGAATAAGAATGGGGAGAATAACGCCAAGTGGACCGGGCGTGAGGGTAAGGATCAGGTTAGGAATGAGATTGTGTTGTCGCTATGGAGCATCGCGGTGATGACGTTTATGATTGCACCGTTTGAGCTCATGGTCGAGGCGGGGTGGACCAAGTTGTATTGGGACGCGAACGAACACGGCTTGTTGTATCATTTCGTGATTTCGCCGTTATTGTTCTTGGTTTTTAGCGATACGTGCATTTATTGGATCCATCGTGGGTTGCATCATCGGAGCGTGTACGGTCCGGTGCATAAATTGCACCACAAGTATAAGGATACGACGCCGTTTAGCGCGTACGCGTTTCACCCGCTCGACGGCTGGCTACAAGGGTGCCCGTATCACGCCTTCATCTTTTTGTTTCCGATGCACCACATGACGTACTTTGTGTCGCTTGCCATCGTCGGTTTGTGGACCATTAATATCCACGACCGCGTGACGTTGAATTTACCCGGCGTTAACGGCGCGGCGCATCACACGATTCATCACACCATGTTCAACTACAACTACGGACAATACTTTACGTTTTGGGACAAGTTGGGCGGGTCGTACCGCAACCCGATGCTCTATCCACCCTATGCCGATAAGCCCCCGGCGCGCGTCGCTAAAAAGGCGCAATAATAGCTACGACTCGCACGTTCACGTATATATTTTAATAGCACACATTTACTTCAGCACGAAATGACCACGCGGGTGCAGCTTTTAGAGAGTATCAATTACAAAGAGAAAACCTGGGCTTCTAAATTATCCAAAGTCAACCGCGCGAGCGCGCGTGAAAGAGGCGTGAGAAAACGACGACGGAAACTACGACGAGACCAATTATTGCCTCTCATCGCGTGCTCACCGCGCGCGCGTTCTCAAGCTCTGTCAAACCATCGCGAATCGAGGCCAGCGCGCGCGCGCTCGGTTGCGTCTGAAACCACGCGCCTACAAGTACTTCTCGATGGTACCCGTCAGCGTGCTCTTGGGAACGGCACCAATCACGGTGTCCACCTTTTGACCTCCCTTGAAAATCATCACCGTCGGGATGGATCGAATGCCATACTCCGTCGCGATGCTAGGGCTCTCATCCGTGTTCAACTTCACCTACGCGCGCGCGAACGCGAAACACACAAAACCCGCCGACGTCAGTCATCGAGCGCGCGTACGCAGCCGCGAAACGTGTCATCAAAAAGCACAACACGCGCGATCGCAACACGCATCACACAACACACGTACCGCCTTGAGCTTCCCCGCGTACTCCTCCGCGAGTTGATCAATCAACGGCGCAATCATGCGGCACGGTCCGCACCACGGCGCCCAGAAATCAACCAACACCGGCACGTCGCTCTGCAACACCTCGGCATCGAACGTCGCATCGGTCACCACGGTGGCGAGCGAGCCTATGACGAGAGAAACGGTTGGCGTACGAACGCACGCGCGAGGACGATCGACGACGGACGATTCGTGATGAATCGACCGCCGCACGATCGTCGTCGCGGTCGCGTCGTCGTCGCGCGCGCACGGTCAGTGTCGCGATCACCCACGCGCGATCGAAGAACCCCCACGTCAGCGATGCGCCACGGCGCACACATCATCGACGCTTTCGTCACCCGCCGCGCCACAAACCCCCCTCCACGCGCACCGCGCGCGTGGATGATATTTTTACCCATCCATCGCGCGCATCGCGCGAGAGCGCCGCGCGCCACCGCGCGCGCGACCACGACGTCGATCGCGCGCGCACGGATGCGCATCGCATCGCCCACAATCGCGTACCTGAAGTGCTCGTCTCTTCCGCGCGAGCGACGACGACGACGCGCGCGGCGTGACGCTTCGCGGCGGAGTGTGTTTTAATCTTCGACGCGACGGTCACCGTCGTCGTCGTCGTCGCGCGCGGGGTGCAGGACAGCATCATCGTCGCCGTGCGTCGCGAAATCGCGCGCGCGGCGCGGATAGCCCTCGCGCACGAGTGGATTGCGATAGGAACCAATCGACCGATCGTGAACCAGCGGCGGGGTCCCTAAAGACGCGGGTCTTCGTAGTCGACCGTGGATTCGCACCATGTCGTATGCGTGCACCGACGATCGCGTGGTGTGGTGTTGTGTATGTGTTAGAGGGTTGGGGTGTGTAGTATGTGGTATGGGTGCCCATGTGTGATGTGATGGGTGTTTTGTGTTGTTGTGTATGTGCGTGGGTGATTGGGCGCCACTGCGCGGCGCGGCGATGGCGCGCGCGACGAAGGTGGTCGCCCTCGGGGCGACGACGTCGATTGAGGTACGCGTGTGATGAGTCGCGTGCGCGTTGTGTGCGTGTCTCGCGCGCGCGGCGTCGCGTGTGTGCGTGCGTGTGCGTGTGCGTGTCGTGCGCGCGCTGACGAGTGGTGGTGATGTGGCGGCGGTGCCGTCGGTTCTCGCGCGCAGGTGCCGAGCTTTACGAGCGGTGATAACACCGGGACGACGCTTCCGAGGAAGAAGAACTTTAGACAGCGCGCGCACTGTAATCCTCTGGCGGATTCGCAGTTTGATGCGCCCGCGCATCCGGGTGCTGTGGATTGGCGCGCGCACTTTCCAGAGTTTTTCGCGAAGCGCGAAGACGCTGGCGAGGAGGCGGTGAAGGTGCGATTCGCCGATATCGGGTGTGGATTTGGTGGTTTACTCGTTCGTTTATCGCCGCTGTTTCCCGATAAGCTCGCGCTTGGGATGGAAATTCGGGATAAGGTGACGGAGTACGTACGCGAGCGGTGCGTGGCGCTGCGCGTCGAGCACGCGGCGACGGGCGGGTACGAGAATATTTCGTGCGTACGCGCGAATACGATGAAGAATTTGCCACAGTACTTTGAAAAGGGACAATTGGAGAAGGTTTTCTTTTTGTTTCCTGATCCGCACTTCAAGGCGGCGAATCATCGTCGACGAATTATTCAGACGACGCTGCTCGCCGAGTACGCGTACGTGATGCGAGAGGGCGGCATTTTGTACACCATAACGGACGTCGAGGAGCTCGGACAATGGATGGCAAAGTATCTCGACGAGCACCCAATGTTCGAACGCGTGTGTGAGAGCGATTTAGCTGCCGATCCAGTGGTGCCACTGTTATACACGGGTACTGAAGAGGGCCAAAAGGTTGAGCGTAACGCGGGATCGACGTATCTCAACGTCTTTCGGCGCGTCGCCAATCCCTTCGCCTGAATCACTGTAACAACATGAACACATGAGAATAGCACCCATGTGATATAGATAATGCTAGACTTCTATGGTGTGTATTACAATCACTGCCGTTTCATTCGTCAAGAGTCAAAGTCACGCGAACGGAACGCCTCCGCGTTTAGCAAAGCGTCTACTCCCCAGCGCTTGCCGCCGCCTTCACCGCCGCATCGTGCGTAAACTTTCTATACAGCTGATACGACCCCGTCACCGCCATCACCGCGTTGACCGCCATCAAATTATAGTTCACGGGCGTAATATCGAGCGCGTACTTGCACCAAATCAACCCGGTGAGCGTCACCGCGCTTTGTTGCGGCACCGAAAGTAACTCGGGAGGACGACTGAAATCCTTCACGTTCGCGGCGGTGATGCCCCATTTCATCGTCGGCGCCCAGAAGAATATCGTCTTCGGCCCGGCGGGGTGGTTAATGAACGCGCGCGCGCTTTGCGCGAAGGAGCTCATCGGTCGCTCTGCCGCCTTCGCTGCGCGCGCGGCGCGTCTGAGTCGCTGTTGTTCTGGGACTGCGCGCGAGAAACGCGGAGTATAGCGCCGGCGAGTCGAGAGAACGATACACGTGCGTTTGCGTGCGCGCGCGGTGTGTGTCGTCCCCGATGCGCGACGTAAAGTGGCGCGAGCGTAAACCTCGCGGGCAGGGTTTAAGGAACCGTCGGCGCGGCCCGTCGAGCGTTCAGATGTCGATGATGTCGTTGAATTCGCCAGGCGTTACAACGTAAAGCTCGTGGTACAAAAATGCAAGTGTCCTGATTGTTCATTTGTGAAGCTTGATGGGACGCCCTTGGGCGTCGTGGCGCATGGTGGTCTTTTCGAGTGGAGGAGCGGCGTCGTCTCGGCGCGCCGCATGCTTGGAAATTTGAGCCTCGAGCGCGGCGCGCGCGTGTTGTTTCTTGAGATCACTGGGCGCATTCGCTGCGGGTGATGGTAAGTCTTGCGCGAGCATGACGGTCTCTTCCCATGGTTTGAATTCGGCGTCGACGTCGGCGTCGTCGTAATCCACGCGAAAGACAAATTTGTGTTCATCAAAGCTCGTAATGGTGCCCGAGTAGAATGCGGCGTCCGTGTGCCATAGCACTAAAACGCGCTGACCGACGGCGTTCGCTTTACGCAGCGCAAGAACGGCACCAATGTGGCCTCCACGCGCGAGTTCGATGATTTTCAACTGCGCGCACTTTGATTTCAAGAGCGGATGCGCCGTCGGCGGCGGCTCCTTTGACGCGGCGAGCACGCGATTACGGCGCGTTTGCGGCTTGTCATCGAGAGCGCGACGCACAGACTCCGTCGCACACTTATCGCACATCATACATGGCTCAGGTGCCTTGAACAATCGTTCGATGTTACGAACGACGATGGGATTCTGCGGCTTGCTCAGATTGCGTGCCGTGCACCAGGCGCGAGCCTCTTCAATCGCGGCTTCATACTTGTTTTTGCTCTTGAACACGCTCTGCTTTTTGGCCTCGCTGTAAAAGCTCGCGAATGGAAACACATCGGACGCGAGTTTCCACGCAAACGTGCGACCTCCAAAGAAAATCACCAAACGGTGCTCGTCGTTAAGTTTGCCATCGGACACTTTCAGCGCCTCATTTGGAATCACCGCGTGGTCTTTCAGAGGATGCAACGCGATGCCCGGCCAGTACACCGATCCGTGCGCTTTGCTCACGCGCCACTTGACGAAAACGCATTCACCGTGCGTCGTCATGCCGTACTCATCCAAATCGTCATCGCTCTCGACTTCATCCTGAACTTCGCCGTCGTCATCCGCGTCGCCTCGTTCGCCGTCATCGCACGAAAACAAATCGACATCCTCCTCAGTCGACTCGTCGTCGTCGTCGAGAATCGTGAGTAATCGTGACTTTTTCGCCGACGCGGGCGACTCGAGCGCATCGCCGGATTTCTTTGATGATGCTTTCACGTCCAAAGCGCGACGGATGGTTTCATCAATCTTATCGTGCGAAATCTCAAGACGGCGCAAGTAAGACGCGCGTAATTCGTACCTCACCGGCGCGCCTTCATACTCGAAGAATTCGCCGAGCGGGACAAAGCCGCGAATCAACGGCGCGTCGCCCACTTCCGGCGGCGCACGACGGCGGCCCATCCATTTCGGCTGCGACGGGTCCTCGAGCATGTTGTACGCCGCTTGCGGCCACGCTTTGGCGCGAGCGTGCGCCTCCGCTCCGCCGGGACACGCCTGTTCAAATGGCTCAGACAATGCATCGTAGGTAAACTTGACGCCGTATGGATTGAAAAGTTGTGCGCCGAGCCATTGACTTTGGGGCACAGAGCACGCCAAGCCGAGTAATGCGAATCGTTTAAAGGTTTGTAATTCTTCATCGTACACTGGTTGACGCTCGTTTGGTTTCTTCAGAGGGTAGCACGGCAACGTATAGCCCGGAGTAAATCCCATTAAGCGTTCGGCGTCTTCGATGCGCAACATAGACAGCTCTGGCTTGGCATCGCCTTCTTGCTTAACGACGCACGTACGACGCCCATTTGTTGTCGTCAAACAGTGGAGCACGTCAGTCAACGGGCCGCGTCGCTTTTCGCCGAGGTCGATTGACGCCGAAAAGTACTTTGAAGCCATTCTAGGAGGCGTCCAGAAGCATTGAAAACACTCGCGATGTTCACCCATGGAGATGCACTGACCTTGGCATAGCGCAGATTGAGACAGTAAAACGTCTCTAGGATCTCCGTGCAGCGAAGCGACGATGAAGACTCGACGGCGTTGATGCGGTAGCCCAAACGAGGCCAAATTGACGACGCGATACGCCCATCGATAGCCCAAATTCTCGAGTTCGCTCACCACGTAATCGATCGCTGGACGAGACTTCCCCTGCTGATTCCACGTTAACAGTCCGCACACGTTCTCGAGTAGCACCCACGGGACCTTGACGCTTTCAAGTAATCGAAAGACGTGCGCGACGTTTCGCGTCGCTACGCCTTCCTCGAGGCCTGGGCGTTTGAGATTTTCATGCGAGCAATCGTTGCAAGGGAACCCCGCAGTGATAAGATCGCACTGTTCAATCATGAAAGGCAACACTTCGGCGACGTCGTTTAAGAGCGGCACGCCAGGAAAGCGCGCGGCGAGTACTTGTTTGCAATGTTCGTCGCGTTCGCACATTAACACAATGCGGTGTCCCGCGCGCGCGAGTCCTTGGTCGAGACCACCGATGCCACTGAAGAGCGATGCGACGCGTAAGCTCACCATAATGATGGGCGGGTTAAAGAATGGTAATGAGTGATGCCGTGGCAAAGAATGCGCGAGGCAGCGATGATGAGCGTGTCGAAGAATGACGCCGGGTCAGCCTCGCAGAATACGCCAATACGGGTCACGCCATCGCGCGCAGAGATGACAACCCGTCGGCCGTGCGGTGCGGCTGGCATATAACACAATATGTAACAATACATGCGCGCGAACTCAAAGACATAGGCGCTAAATCTAAAACTCACGTGGTGAATAAATGATGAAAATCACGCCGAAGACGCGTCGTCTTCAGAGTTCTTAATGATGCTTTCGTACAGCGAGCAATCCGTGCTGTTTGATTCACGCCCATCGACCAACGCATCATCACTCAAATTAATTGTGCACAATAAATGTTCACGGAGCAGTGATAAATTCTTCTCTTCGTACTTCGAATAGCATCGTTCGTTTCCTCTGCCGCGGACGTAGTAGCCATTCCAGCGCTTCAACAATACCACGCGTTGCGCGAGAATCCGCTGTGCGTGATCAGAACGACCTTCAGCGAAGAGCTTTGCGACGAACTCGTTCCCTCGATTTTGATACTCACTCGCGGCAAAGTTGTACAGCCACTTGTACTCGCCTTTACCTGGAGAAAGGTCCGTCTCTTGCATTTGCGCCAGCGTCTCCCGCAACGCTCGATACGTAAAATAATTCATTAACAACTCGTCCACATCGTTAAATGACTGCGGGGCGACAAACACGGTACATAAAGGTCAGAACATAAATTATGCATCGCCCGAGATCGCGCACGCCGCCGCGACACGCATGCGTGCGCCGCGAATCCATCGCAACCCTTCGCGTTTCAAAAGGCCAAAAGACAGCTCATCGCATCGCTTCAGTCACGCACATCACCGTATGCGCCGCCGAGATCGCCTCGTCGAACGCACGAGCGGCCACGACATGTTTTCGCTGTTCGCCCGCGCGCGAGCGCGGGCACGGGCGCGTGAATCGCGCGCATGATTTTGACGCGTAAGCGATGTGGACATGGGGGCTTTTTAACCACCTTTTGGTGTGTCGGGACATGGGAACGATGTGAATTACATAGAAATACTTACTTGAGTCAACGATCGGGGGGTGTTTGGTTTGGGTGCGTGTGCGATGGGGTTTTGCGACTGATGCGGCGCGTGCGAGACGCACAAATGATCCAAATGGTCACGACGCGGCAAAGTCAAACGCGTCAAACGCGTCGGCTATTCAGCCGAAACCACCGGCGCTTCCACCGGCGCGGCGACGACGGCGGCGGCGCGCGGCGCCACAGGTTTATCGGTTTCCGGCATACGGTTCACCGCACGCGGCGCCACGGGTTCAGAATTCAATGCATCGACAACCTTGTACACGCCAAAGAGCACCGCGGCGCCCACCGCCAGCGTCACGAGCGCGCCCACCCCCGGCATACCACTCTCGACGACTTCAAAGTCCTCACCACGAATCGCCGCCTCCGTCACCGCACCAGAACGCACCGGGTTCCCTCTCGCGTACCGCCCTTCCTTCAGCGTCTTAGATTCCGGTCGAGAGCCGTACGACTCGGGCGCGGTTTCCTTGCGTCCATCCGGCAGCGACGAGACAATCTTCCCGAGCACGCCTTCGAGCTGCGGTGGGTCCTCCGCCGCGCGGCGGTAGCTCGAAGAATCTTGCGCGCGTTCGTCCTCTTCAGAGCTCGCTCGCGGCGCGCGTGCGACGCGAGATGCGCGTTGAGACGCCTGCGTTATCACAGCACAGCGGTCAGTCGGTGATGACGTCACGCGTCCCGGGACGCGCGTGTCCCGCGGATGTGCGCGGGCGAGCGCGCGCGCGGGGGCGAGACGTACCTTGGGCGAGGTGAACGCGCGCGTCGGAGCGATGCGGGTCGAAGTCGTGGCAAACATGGCGATGTGTGAGGCGTGCGGCGAGCGTGAGACTGAGAGGAGCCGTCGCGCGCGGATAACGCGCGCGCGCTTTTTGCCTCGCAAAGGAATGCAATGTGTAGAGTGAGATGATTGTTAAACGGCTAAGCATCGCGCTAAAAATGAATGAAATAATATGCTTGCGTAGGCACGGGCGCTTATTGTGGCCCGGATGCGGGGTTAAAGTTGCGCTTGAGCGCGTCGCGGTTGCCGCCCAAGAATCGAACGAGCGATAAGAGCTCGTCTCGTACGAGCCAAGTCCGCACGGCACCACGGTTGGCCACGAGGCATCCGATGTTGTGCGAGGGAACTTCGAAAGGGGAGTTCAAGCGGTTGAGCGTGGCCAATGTACGTTCTTTCACAGGCGAATGGCCGTACACGGTGCTGTGCTTTCCCCATCCGGTGACGACTTGAATCTCTTCTGGCAAGTCGCGGATCGTTACTGGGAGCTCCTTTTTGCCGGCTAAGCCAGACACTAAGGCGCGAGTACCGACACCAGCGGCGCGTACGTCTAACGGCGCCAAGGCACGAGTACGCATACGTCGCAACCACCAGCGCAGCACGCACTGCGCCGTTCCAGCCGAGCGAATTCGGTGCAAGTCGAGAACTCCCAAGTCATCTTCACATCGAAGGTGACCCGCGGCTTGCGCCTGCTCGAGCCAAGACGTCGCGCGATCCCACTGTCCCATTTCCTCGCACACGTCAATGAGAGCGTCGAAAGTCAACGAGTTGGGCGTGATGCCTTCCGCCAACATGCGGGACATGGTGTCGCCCGCCTTTTGCCACTCCTTGCTCGCCTCATAGGAAATCAGCAACGAGTTGTATGTGTGCACAGTACGCGGAACGTTGTTCTGTATCATGAACTTGAACGCGTCTTCCACTTCAGAGTGTTTGTTGTTCACATGCAATACGCGGAGCATGGCGTCGCATACGTAACCCTCCGCTTCCGGCACTCTCGCGAGCTCGGCATCGTCGCGCAGCGCCCGAATGAGCGCTGGCAAATCACCGAGCGGACTGTCGCTGATGTCGTACACACGGTCATCGTAAACTGGAAGTTCAACGCCTTCGCGTTCAGCGCGCTCAATCTCAGCCTGGAGCGCCTTTTCGCGGCACGCTTGAAGCTTTTCAATGCCGCACAAGCAATCGAGGGTAATCGAGTCTGGCGCGAAACCGCTCACGATGAGCTCTTTGTAAAGACGAGCGGCGCGTTTCCAGTCGCGTTCGGCACTTGCTTCCATTAATAGTGTGTTGTACGTCACAAGCGTGCTCAGGACACCTTCGCTCTTCATCACGCGAAGCACGCGTTGAGTGCCCTCCAAGCTCCCCGCCTTGACGCACGCGCCCAAAGCGCTGTTGAAAATCACCGCCGACGCGCGCAAGCGCGGGGCAATCAACACATGATGCAGCAACTCTAGCGCTCGATCGATGTTTCCGATGTTCCCATGCGATGTGATGAGACCACTGTACGTGGTTTCGTTGGGCATGATGCCAGCGCGTTGCATCGACTGAAACATGTTCTCCATGTCTCGAATACGACGCTGACGGCCGAGTGACGTGAGCATGGCGTTAAACGTCGTGACATTGCGTCGGACGTTATCACCGGGCATGCGCTCGAAAATCTCAACCGCATCCTTGTATCGGCCAGCGTTCACAGCTGCCGAAAGCAACGCGTTGTACACGCCCGTGTCCAACGTCACGCGCGAGTCAGCCATGACACTTTTGAATAAGTCATTCGCCTTTTCAAACTGTCCACACTTGCCGTATGCGCTGATTAATGATGTGTACACGCGCACACTCGGTTGCCACGTCGACCCGAGACTTTTGAACGCTTGTTTCATTTCCTCAAACGTTTGCTCGGCGAGTTTCCATTCGTGCGCGCGCGCGTACGCCGCGATGACTTCGTGGTACGTGCGAGCATCCGGCGGCGGACCTTGTTCGCGCATTTCACGCAACAAACGCGTTGCATCTGCGCTCGCCGGCGGTCGCGAGCGCTTGCACGCACGAAGCGTCATGTTATAAAACGCCAGCGGCACCGCCACGGAATTCTTCGCCCCGAGCTTATTCATGCGCTCGAGCGCCGCGATGGCTGTCGGGGCATCACCCGTATCCGCCGCGCGAAGCATCACTGACGCATCAGCTTCCCACGTGGGATCGTTCAAATCCCACGCCGCACTCGTCCCGCCTTCTTCATCGTAATCGCTCAGCATGGAGCGCTCCAAATCCCGATACGACCGCGAAAACCCATTCGCCGTCGGCCTCGCGCCCGCGTTCGAAGACCGCTCGCCACCATATCTCGATCCTCCGTCACCATCACGCCGCCACGACCGACGCCCAGAACCACCCACGACGGAGTCATTTTCATCAATCGACGCCCTGGTGGTGATCTCACCGCGCGGACCCTCGACGATTTCCACGCCCCGCCCGCCCGCGCGTCCGCTCTCGGCTCTCGCCCGCCCCGCGCCGTACCTTCGCCCCGACGACGTCGACGCCTCATCATACGTCCCGCTCACATCACCCTCATCGTCTTCATCCCCACTAGTATACGACCCGAGCGTGTGTACGCCGCCACCACCGACGTCCCAATCCCCATCCTCGTCCTCGCTCCGCCCGCCTCGACGCGCGCGCCTCCGACTCGCGCGCGCCTCGACCCCGTCCCGCGCGCTCGCCTCCGTCGTCGTCCCCCCTCGTGCCGCGCGCGCCCCGTTCGCAATCACCACCCACGCCGCGCTCGCGCGCGATCCGCGCGTCGTCCCGCGCGCGCGACGCCCCGCGACGCCCCGCGCCGCGGCGCGCCAGGGCATCATCGTCGCCGCCATCTCGCCCGCGCCCACGCGCACCGCGCGAATGCGCGCGCCCCGGCGAACGACCGGGTCGCGACGGGCGACGACCGCGCACGCGGCGCCCACGCGTCGCTCGCTCGGCGCGATGTACGGTGACGACGCACCGCAACGCACGACGAACGCGTCGCGCGATGCCGACCCGCGACGCGGTCGTCGGTCGCTTTATCCACGCGCGCGCGCGCGCTGTGGCGTCGAGGTCGCGCGAGGGTCACGTGGACCGATCGCGACCGCGCGCAAGGGGCACTCGCGGCGCCTCACCGCGCATTATATCCACCGTGAGCGCATCTCGCGCGAAACGATCAACTTTTGTGGGTCGGTCCTGGTCACGACCGGCGGCGAGGCGTCGTCCGTCCGAAGCCCCATCGATCGCCGCGCGTGGGTAGGCGCCCTGGTCGCGACTCGTCCGCGCGCGTCTCTGCGGGCGTGTGCACATCACGGCGACGATGATGACGGCGATGACGACGATGACGACGATGGGCGTCGTGGTAGCATCGCCACCGACGAGGGCGAGTGGTGGTCGGTGCGTTCGATGTGCCGCGCGAACGCCGTCGTCGTCAACGGCGTCGTCAGCGGCATCATTAGCGTCAGCAGCAGCATCATCGTCATCGTCATCAGGACAACGCTTGATGGGTCGTCGCGCGAGCGTTCTTCTCGGTGCGGTGCTCGCGGGGGCGGCGATGACGCGCGAGGGCGGCGTCGCACACGCGCGGTCGTCGGTGACGGTGCGCGCGCCGGGGGCGATGCGCGGCGCACGCGACGGCGGCGGGCTCGAGTGCGCGGTGGCGCTGCCGCGCGGGCATCACCTCACGCGCGGGGCGAATTCGAGGTACGAGGTCACCCCGGGAGGCGCGCGCGGGGGGTTGGTGGCGGATGATGACGGTGCGGAGGTGACGACGGTGAGGTTTCGTGTGGATGCGCCGAGCGAGGCGGTGGATGGTGACGTCGTGGGCGTGGATTGCGTGGTGTATTTTTGTCGAGACGAGGATGTGTGTTTGGCGCAGCGCGTTCGGTTCGAGGCGGTGGTGCGTGATGATGCCGTGGATGCCGTCGCGCGCGCGGCGTTTGTGGTGCCTGGTGAGGCGTCTGATGCGGCGGTGGCGACGGGGACGTTTTCGGTGCCGAGCTTTGATTAGTTGATGATGTTCGTAGACGCGTAGGGAGCGCGCGCGCGCGTTCGACGATGACGGCGGCGGCGTACTGTACAGCGCGCGTGTGTAATGTTATTGTACATGTGTAAAGTGTGATGTGCGCACGCGTGCAGACATTCGTCTATGTTGTTGTTCGTTTGGCGGCGCTTTTGGCGAGCGTGACGCCCTCCATTTCGTCTTCAATGTCTGAGTACAGTTCGCGTAATTTGCTCAACGTGTCTTCGTCGGCGTCCCACATCCCGCGCCCCGCGGCTTCTAACATTCTCTTGATGACGTTTCTGAACGCCTGCGGGTTTGATTTGCGCAACTTCTCGCGCATGATTTCGTCCTCGACGTACGTTTCGTTGGCGCCGTCGTACACCCAATTCTCGGCAAATCCGCTCGTGGCGCCCCAACCGACGAGCGCCGTCATGCGCTGAGAGATTTCGTACGCGCCACCCGAGCCTTGGTCTGCCATCGCCGTCGCCCAGCGTGGATTGAGCAATTTCGTGCGATATTCCATGCGCAGCGTCTCGTCCAAATCTTTTGGCGTGACATCCTTGCCGAACGTCTCGACGATGGAACACGCGACTTTTGGATTGACCACGCCGGCGTCCTCCTTTGCCGCTTTGGCCGCCGCCACGAGCGCGCCGGTGTTCGCGTAGTATTCTTGAATATCCGTCAGTCCGTACTCGACAGAGTCGATTTCTTGCACGACGCGCTCGGTTGTGCGCAAGAGCGATTGAAGCACCTCTGGCCGCGCGGTGCCGCGTTCGGCACCCTTGCCGTACGAGTACGCGTTTCTCGCCGCCCACGTGTCGCCGAGCTCGCGCGAATCTTCCCATCCACTCGTCCCGACGCGCTCGTTGACCATCGATCCGTAATCTCCTGGCGGATTGCTGAACAGTCTTGCCGTGGAATTCTCGAGTCCATTCGATGACATTTCGCGCGAGTGCTTGCGAATGAAATTCAAGTCGTCCGGTTCATCCGCCTCGGCGGCGCGAACAAACAAATCGTCGAGCAAACCGACGACGTTGGCGAAACTATCGCGGAAAATTCCAGACATGTTGCACAGCACGTCGACGCGCGGTCGACCGTTCAGTTCACTCAGCGGAATGAGCTCGTAGCGCGCGACGCGGCCGGTGCCTTCCTTCACCGCTCGCGCGCCGACGAGACGAAGCACGATGCCGACGCTCTCGCCTTTCGTCTTAATCGCATCCAGTCCCCACAAGTTCACGCTGACGGTTTCTGGGTACGCACCGTCGTTCGCATCTTGATGCTGCTTGATAATACCGTCAGCCACAGCGGCGCCTCTCGCCTCCGCAGCCGCAGATGGCATGCGGTACGGATCTAACGCGTGAATGTTCCGCCCCGTCGGAAGCACACCCTTACCGTCGCGTAGCAAGTCGCCACCGACCGCGGGCGGGACCCATTCACCATCGAGCGCGCGGTGCATGCCAGTGATTTCTTGCGAATTCATCGCGAGTAAGTCGCGAATTTCAACCGCTTCAACGACTTTATCGCCCACCGTCGCCGTGGCGCCGTCGCTCGACATCGCGTCTCGGGCGTCCACGGGCACTTGCAAATTGAACGTCTTTTCAAGTCGAGCCTTGATGGCATCCATGCCTTCGCCTGGTGATGCTTTGACGATGACATCGATGATGTCTTCGCTTACATCGCCGTCAAAGTACGCATTGAGATATTGTGCCATCGAACGCTCCGTCGGCGGTTTGCCGAGCGCGTGCAAGCCTTCGCTGAAGAGACGATTTTCGAGCACGCCGAGGTAGGTGTACAACTCGCTCACGTACGCATCGAACGCGTCTTGCGAGAGCGAATCGGCGAGCTCCGGAGTCATGCGCGCGAGAGGTTCACTCGCATCGGCATCGGCGGCGACGTACGGACAATCGCTGTCCAAACCGGCGGCGACAACGACGTCAAAAATGGTCCCGCGCAACGCGGCGTTTTCGCTCGGGTTCTCGCGGTATTCATTCAACAGTTCGCGCAATTGCGCAGTTTGTTTGTACAATCCAGCGCGACCATACGGTGGAACGTTGTGCGAAATAATCACGCCGTATCCTCGTCGCTTGGCGATGATGCTCTCGCTCGGGTTGTTCGCGGCGTATACGTACACGTTGGGCATGGCGCCCAACAATTGCTCGCTCCACGACAACCCAGTGTTCCCGAGCGGCGACCCTGGGAGCCATTCCACGGTACCGTGCATGCCAAAGTGCACCACGGCGCTAGCGTTGAAATCATTTTGCAGCCACTTGTAATATGCGGCGTACTGCGGATGCGGCGTAAGGTCGCGTTCAAACAATAGCCGCATCGGGTCGCCTTCGACGCCGAGCGCCGGTTGGATACCGATGAAGACGTTGCCCAGTCGCAAGCCAGTGACGACACTTCCTTTACCAGGCGCGGTGGCGAGACCGAGGTAGTTTTCCAGTGGGCCCCACGCAGCTTCCATCTTGCGAACGAGAACGTCAGGTTCGGGAAGAAACGGAATCGGTCCCCATTCCGTCGGTCCCCACGACTTTGGAAAGGCGAGCCACTTTTTGAGTTGCGCGGGCGAGACGTTGGCCCCGGCGACTTCCACACCGGGCAAGTCTCCAGTTTCTTTGAGCGCGTTCACAGCATTAACAGCGCCGTCGTAACCCGCCATAATGGTTGCGTTTTCCTCCAACGCACGCAATGCGCGCACGATGGCTTCACCCGAAGGCAGCTCGGCTTGGTCGCCGAGGTTGTAGCCTTGCTCGCGCAACGAATTTAACATGTTTTCGAGCGAGCCCGGCACGTTCAAAAGCGCCGCGGTACCCGTGGCGCCGACGCCCGGTGGGAATCCATACAACATCACTGCGATTTTACGCTCGTCGCGCGCAGAAGTACGCAAGTTACGCCACTGCTTGAGACGATTCGCCAACGCAAAGACGCGTTCGCGCGTCAGGTAAATGTTGTCCCCGCACAAGCCTCCGAGAGCGACAGTGTCGATGGCACCATCGAGCTCGGGCAAAGCATAAAGGATGGTGCTCTGTAAACCACCCACGCCACTTTGCACCCACGACGCGATGTCTTGAATGAGTAACGGCGCTGCGACAAAGTAAGGAATGTTCTTGGCGCCGAGAATGCCTTGCGCGACTTCGGCTTGGCGACCCGCCTCCATGCTCCCGGCTGGACCACCAACGAGTGGGAATCCAACCGTGGATACGACCGCGTCGACAATCGTCGCGTCGGACTTGAGCGAGTCTACTTCAATCACGCCAGATGCGCGCTTTTTCTGTTCGTACTCCGATGTGAGCATGTCCCGAACGATGGTGTGCGCCTCGACGCCGTTGATGAAGATCGGAATCGGCAGCACACCAGAGTCCTCAAATGATTCTACTAAATCAGCCAAATAAGGCTGCTTGGTGATGACGTGCTTGCGGTAGAGTAACACGGCGACGCGCGGAGCATCGACGGGGACTTTGTGCGCTCGCGTACGTGCGTGCCATTCGAGATAGGCGGACACAGATTCAAAGTACGGCCGCTTTTCGCGCTCGAGCTGCGGATGGTACAAACCCAACGCCGGCGTCTCTTTTGGAGGCTTCGGACCTTTGGCGCCACCTAAACCAAAAATCTTGGCTAAAAAATTCGTATCTTTCTTCTCCTCGCCAGGGGGCGCCAAGTATTCGGCCGCCAAATACGCAAACGCTTCCTCAACGTTTTCCTTGCCGCCTTGATTCCAATATGCGTACACGGTGAGCCAGTTCTTCAGGTCCTTGGCCTTGTCGCCGGGCACAAACTTCAAGAGCTGAGGGCCGATTTTCAAAAAGGACAGATATCCCACGAGCTTGTCTTCTTCTTTGCCACTACCAAACTTGGCGAGCACGGCTTTCACCGCGGGCGGAGGGCCAGCTTTCTGACCACTCGGCGCCGCCATTTGGAACGAACCCACCGACGTGCAGCTCATCAGCTCAAGCGCAGATTCGAAAACAAATCGCAGTGGGATGTCGGCGATGCGCGACCGCAACCACTCCACTTGATCGTAGTCAAACAAGAGCGAGCCAAAAAACACGTCGGCGCCATCAAGCGCGGCCTCGAGCTCTTCTCGCCGTCCCTCGATGTCGCGGTCGCTAAAAACCAACAAGTCTACGTGTGGATAACGCTTTTTCAAATCTCTCGCCGACGCCTTGTACAACGCGACGTTGAAACTTTCAAATCCACTCAACAAAACAATCTTTCGCGTGCCTTCTCGCTGCTCCACCGTTCCCGTTTTCATTGGCGCCGGAGCAGTCAAAAATCCAACGCCGCCGCGTTTCGCCACAGCGAGCGCATTCTCCGCCTCTGCCAATGAGTCTCTCGCACGGTCGCGCCTGGCTTTAATCGAGTGCACATTCTTCTGAAACGAAAGCCACGTCGCGATATCTTTCTCTGCTTCTTTCAACAACGCCGCCGCCGTCGCGGGCTCGCTCGCGTTCAACGTCTTAAACGCCGTCTCCGTCATATCCTCAAATCGACGTCCACCCTCGGCTGACGCGCTCGCGCCACCTTCGTCGCCAACCAACGTGATGCTTCCAAACGTCGCGCGATAGCACGCATCCAACTCCGCGGTCAAAGCCTCCACGGACGCGCGAAGCGCGCGCGCCGTCTCTTCCGCCTGCGCCACATCTTCCTCGTTCACGCGCACGTTCTCCACGTCCGCGCCCGCGGCGCCCGCGGACGCCACGAGAACGTTTGTCGAAAAGTCCTCGGCGTCGCTCACGAGCTTACCTTCGCGTACATCGCGCTCGATGGCGCGCGCGGGGGCGCAGCGATGACGGTGACGTCGGCGGTCGAGTGTTGCGCTCGCGCGCGGTGCCGCCGCGCGTGATGCACCGAACGCGGCGTGCGCGTGCGCGTGCGCCATGCGGTATGCCGTCTCTACGTCTGTGTCTTCGCCTGCGCGTGCGTGCGCGCGTGCGTCGTGAGGCGAGGCGCGAAGTGTCGATGGGCTGCGCATCTTGTCTCTTGGGACGCGACGGACGAACGCGCGGGCGAGTCGCGCGCGCGTCGTGAGACCGCACAAAGTGTCGATGGGCTGCGTGGAAACAAATATCAAAAGAATATGTTACAAATATCTGCGTGTTCTACGGTTCTTCTTCTTCGTCGTCGTCGTCTTCTTCGTCTTCGTCCATGGAGCTCAGCATAAAATCCTCTGTGTAAATTCCGAGCGCCCACAAGTCGCAATCATCCAATGCTGGATCGCAATCGTCGTCATATGCGTCTTCATAAATTTCTTCGCCTCCTACGTGCCCGGCGGCGGTGCCGAAGAGGCACGGCTCGCCCCAATCTTCGCGAATGAGCGTCATGCGCTGCGGCCCGTCGACGCGCTTTGGGAAGAAACACAACTTCAGGACGAATGAATACCTCGGAAGATTCGCAATTTGACTCGGCGTAGAGACGCGGTGAAGGATGTCTTGATCCATGAGCACGACGCGCCCGGGTTGTGGACGAACGAATACGCCTGTGCCTGTGCCTGGATCGAGGAAGAGCGTCTCGGCGTCAAACGCCGCCGGCCACGGTCCCGGGTTCAAGTACACCAGAGACAAAGT